>Ga0209400_1000619_pt1 | contig 30819 bp, 32 predicted proteins | sample M_130807_EF_Meta_FD_187313 | JGI IMG/M metagenome (GOLD analysis project Ga0209400, IMG submission 187313) | Freshwater microbial communities from Lake Montjoie, Canada to study carbon cycling - M_130807_EF_MetaG (SPAdes) (version 2) | ecosystem: Environmental > Aquatic > Freshwater > Lake... | reverse complement strand
AGCTCAGCAATCGGATAGGCGCTGTAATATTTGACGAGCGCCAACATGCCCGAGAAGAGCAAGGTCGAGAGGATTTTGGCCGAGATACCGACGAGCATGATTCCGCTTCGCTTTTTCGGGCGGCACCATGGGGTGTGAAAGAGGAGCTGTCAAAAAGAGGGCGGGACTGACGCGAGGCTGGAAATCGGAGAGTTGCGTAGACCCCCACCCCTAACCCTCCCCACAAGGGGGAGGGGGATTTGATGTCGCGCGTGATTCAGATTGCTTGTCGCAAAGCTGATACAAGCAAACTCCCTCCCCCTTGTGGGGAGGGCTGGGGTGGGGGTCGCGCAAATCTTCGGCACTGGTATCATCATCAAATGAACACAGGCCGCCGAACATTTGACGCAACGCCTCGCCGGAACAAGCAACTCGCGAACAGCTTGCGCCGAAATCTGACACCGCATGAGAAAATCATGTGGCGCGCACTTCGTGAACGTTTACCAACAGGGCTCGCCCATATGCGCCGACAAGTCACCGTCGGACCATATATTGTTGACTTTTGCGACCTCAGATCACGCCTCGTGATTGAAATTGACGGCAACCAGCACGGTCAAGATGAGGCGCTTCAACGCGATCAGATACGCGATGATTTTCTGCGCGAACAATTGTTCCGCGTACTACGGTTTTCAAACGAAGATGTTCAGCAAAGACTGGATGACGTGATTGAGACAATTTACGTGGCCCTTACCGACCAATCGGGCAGACGCGTAGACCCCCACCCCTAACCCCTCCCCACAAGGGGGAGGGGGATTGGCGCGCATCACTTCTTCACCGGCTTTGGCGGGCCATCCACCGCTGGCAGGCTTTTCAGATATTCGGCGATCGCTTCGCGGTCTGATTTTGGTAGGGCTTCCATATTCTTCACGACAGAGGCCATGGATGAGCCCACGCTGTCAAAATCCGGCGTGAAACCCGTGGCCAATAATTCCGATACATCCGCCTTCGACCATGTTCCCAAACCTTTGGCCGTAATATTGGGCACCCAGCCGCGCCCTTCTGGATCAGGGCCGCCCGCATAGCGCTGCGCTTGCACAATGCCGCCAAGCGCATTGCGTGGCGAATGACATTCGGCGCAATGACCCAGTGCATCCGCCAGATAGCGACCGCGGTTCCACTCTTGTGTATGCAAAGGATCGTCGACTATGGGCGCTGTGTTGAGGAAGATCGCTTTCCAAACACCGACAAAGTGGCGAATGGAAAAAGGAAATTTCAGATCATGTCCCGATGCCTTGCCTTCCACGGCTGGCAATGTGCGCAGATAGGCCATGAGGTCGCGAATGTCTTCGATATTGGCATGCGCATAAGATGTATAGGGAAAGGCAGGAAAATAATGCTCGCCTTTGGGGGATACACCACGCTGCATGGCATTGGCCAAATCCAGAGCTGACCACGCGCCGATTCCGTCGGTTTTGTGAGACGAAATGTTGGGCACGATGAATGTGCCGAAATCCGTTTTCAAAGCGAGGCCGCCGCCCAATTTGTTGCGGTCTGTCTGGCCCGGCGTCATATGGCAGGAGACGCAACCACCCGCGTTAAAAACAACGCCGCCTTTGGAAATATCGCCCGCATAATCAATGCCAACGGCTTCTGTTGTCGTCAGCGTTGCGGGGCGCGTGGCCCACCACACAGCGACCAAGCCCGCTATGAGCAGCAAGAATAAATCAGGAAAAAATCGTCTCATGATGATACTCCCCTTGAGCAGCAGAAGCATCTTGAACAAGCAACCCCTCTTTATTCTGAAAACAGGGGCTGCTTGATTTCAAACAATCAATTCTTTTTGGCGCGATAAGTTTCATGGCAAGAGCCACAGGCACGCACAACGCCGGTAAAATTCGCTTTGAAACTGGCTTCATCCTTGATGGAGGCTTGCGCAGCTTCTGCATCAGCCCCGAACTTGGCCAATTTGGCATCGAAGTCAGCCTTGTCGGACCAGACCTTCGGGAGAGCAGCCGTATCATTACCCGTTTCCGTGCCAGGCGGGAATAGACCCGGCGCCTTTTTGGCAGTCTCGGCAAAAGTCTTCAGCGAAGCTTGCACGGCCGCAAGATCGAAAGCCTGCTCGCCCTTGAGCATTGCGCCGGGCGCGCGGCCGGCTTGGGAGAGGCCCTTCATCAATTGCTGGCGCTCAGCAATGGTCGCGTTCTGCGCGAGTGCGGCGACAGATGACAGACCAACGACGAGCGTGGCGGCAACAAACATTCCACGGATCATGCGGAAACCCTCCCTGATGGCAGCTCACGCCGCCGCTTCACAATAAGCAAGCTTATGCCTGTCAAATAAGACATTCCAACAACTACGCTCACAAGCGCGTGACAGATCAGCCGTGCTCAACCGGCAGGCCAGCGCCCACCCAAGCATTCATGGAGCCTTGAAAATGCGTGTGAATATCAGCGCGGCCCGCAGCTTGCGCCATCTCTAAACCCTGCAAAGTGCGTGCACCCGAGCGGCAGGAGAGAATAACGGGCTTGTCCTTGGGCAAATCTGAAGGATCAAAAGCCGAGAGCGGCATGTTCAGCGCGCCCGGAATATGGCCAGCGGCATATTCATGGGGCTCGCGCACATCGACGAGATGAATGGTGTCGGCAGCCAAAGCCTCTTGCAGCTCTTCCAGACCCATGACATTCACAACCGTCATTTTGACATATCCTCTTTTGAGAAAACCGTAGTTTTGTTTTAGCGCAAATAGCCCATATGGGCGAGCCAGAGTTGCAAGTTGAACACCACCGCACCAATGCCCAAAAGAGCAAAGGGATGGGCGCGCGGCCGCCATGTCAGCATGAGCGCCACAAATATGGCGAGACCCCAGGCAAGCGGCCCCGCCTCAGCCATGCGGAAGATCGCAATGGCGCCGGCAAACATGAGGCCTGTGCCAATGGGGGCCAAGCCCATTTCCAGCGCCGCATGCCATTCGCGCCCGCGATAGCGGTTCCAGACTTTGGCGACAGCCAAGCACAGGATGGATGAGGGAATGAACAGCGCCAAAGTCGCGACAATGGCGCCGCCCCAGCCTGCGACTTTCCAGCCGATCAAAGTGCCGAGCATCGAGCCCGGGCCCGGAGCAACGCGCGCCACGGCAAAAATTTCGATGAATTCGCGGGCGCTCATCCACTTATGAATATCAACCGCTTCTTTTTGAATGGGCGCAAAAATCGACGGGCCACCACCAATCGCCACCAGCGAGAGCGGCACGAAGACGGTGATCAAAGCGAGATAGGGAGAGAGTGAGGAATCATCACGCATGTGCGGCCCCTCCTCCCTTGCGCGGCCAGACGGCGGCGACACTTAAAGGTGCAATGATCAGCACAACGGGCACCAGCGGCCATTCCATGACGCCGACCGCCACAAAGGTCGCGACCATGGCGATCATCGGCGCAATGCGGCGCATGCGTTGGATGCGCTGCGTGCCGACAATGCCGAGCCGGATGTTGAGACCGACAGCTGCAGCCGCGACACCATCCACGCAAGCATGCAGAACGGGGTAATCCTGCACATAGTGATAGAGTATGGCGACGAAGACACAGAGAATGGTGGGACCTGACATGAGCGCGAAGAGCGACATGGTCGCGCCCCATGCGCCGCGGATGCGATAGCCGACATAAACGCAGAGATTGGTGACATTGGCGCCCGGCACAATTTGCGCGAGCGCAATGCCGGAGAGGAAATCATCATTCGTCATCCAGCGATAACGATGCACGACTTGCCGATGGATCCAGCCCGAAAGGCCACCGCCGAAAGAAAAAACGCCAATCCAAAACAGCACGCTGCCCAGCTTGAACAGCGAGGGTGGCGGCGCGAGCTCTTCTGGTGCGGGATCGGCCATGATTCGTCTTTCTTGTTATGGCGCAGTTTAAGGAGTGGCCGGGCTTATGGCGAGCGGGGCGAACCAATGTCCAAGACGCGCAGACCCCCACCCCAGCCCTCCCCACAAGGGGGAGGGAGATTTGATGCCGCGCAATCCTTCAGGACCGTCATTGCGAGCCGAAGGCGAAGCAACCCAGAAAAGCCTCGCGTGAGGCCTCTGGGTTGCTTCGCTTTGCTCGCAATGACGGCTGACTATCCCACCAGCACTATCCGCACATCATTCACATTGGTCAGTGTGGGGCCTGTCACAACCAGCCCGCCCGCCGCCTCGAAAGCATCATAGCTGCGATGGCTATCGAGCATCGCGCGGGGATCATGGCCCATTGCACGCAGATGCGACAAAGTCCGCGGCAGAAGCAGCGCGCCTGCATTGGCCTCGGAACCATCGATACCGTCTGTATCGCCTGCGAGCGCGCAGATATCTGTGCCTTCAAGAGCCAGAGCGAGCGACAGAAGAAACTCGCTGTTGCGACCACCGCGCCCACTTTTGGCGCCAGTCACACGACCCTCGCCACCCGAGATGATCGCGCAACGCTTTCCCTCGCGCGCGATGTGGCGCGCAATGCCTGCCATGACGAGACCGATCTCGCGCGCTTCGCCTTCGATGAAATCGCCCAGCACCAAAGGCTCATAGCCCGCTTTGCGCGCCACATCCGCCGCCGCTGTGAGCGAGGCCAGCCCAGAACCGATGAGATGATTTTCAACACGCGCAAAGACGCCATCGCCGGGCTTGGGTGTTTCCACAAAAGCGGGCGCTTTGATTTTCAGCCGCGCGCAAATGGCTTGCGCATCTGCGCGCGTTGTTGGATCAGGCACAGTCGGACCAGAGGCAATGGCAGAGAGATCATCGCCCGGCACATCAGAAATGATGAGCGACATGACGCGCGCGGGATAACAAGCCGCAGCCAATTGCCCACCTTTGATGGCTGAGAGATGACGGCGCACGCAATTCATATCCGCAATGCCAGCCCCACTGGCGAGCAAAGCGCGATTGATGGCTTGCTTGTCTTCAAAGTTCACGCCGTCAGCCGGCAAAGTGAGCAGAGCCGAACCGCCACCCGAAATCAGGCAGAGCACAAGATCATCGGCGCCTGCCGATTGCGCGAGGCGCAACATGCGCTCGGCTGCATCGCGCCCCGCTTGATCGGGCACGGGGTGAGACGCTTCCACCACTTCGATCTTTTGGCACGAAACAGCATGGCCGTAGCGCGTGACGACAAGCCCTTCGAGCGGGCCACGCCAATGATCTTCGACCGCTTTGGCCATGCTCGCGGCGGCTTTGCCAGCACCCAGCACAATTGTGCGACCCTTGGGTGGTGCGGGTAAATGTTTGGGCACGCAAAGTGCGGGATCAGCTGCCGCAATGGCAGCTGCAAACATATTCCGCAAAAGGGTGCCGCGAGGATCCATTCAGAAGGACGCCGGATGATGCTTGTGCCAATGGCGCGCAATATCAAGACGCGTGGCGCACCAGGCCTCGCCGCCAAAACTCTGCACATAATCCATGAAGCGCGCGAGCGCAGCTGCGCGACCGGGACGACCCACAAGACGACAATGCAAACCCACTGACATCATTTTGGGAAAGCCCGCGCGGCCTTCTTCGAGCAGCACGTCGAAGGAATCTTTCAGATAGGAATAGAATTGCTCGCCCGCATTAAATCCTTGCGGCGTGGCAAAGCGCATATCATTCGCATCCAGCGTATAGGGGATGATGAGATGCGGGCCTTTGGGGCCCTTCACCCAATAGGGCAGATCATCGGCATAAGCATCCGACGAATAGAGAAAGCCGCCCTCTTCCATCACCAGCTCGGCTGATTGCATGGAGGCGCGGCCCGTATACCAACCCAGAGGCCGCTCACCTGTGACCTCTGTATGGATGCGGATCGCTTCCATCAGATGCGTGCGTTCTTCTTGCTTGGGGAAGTCTTTATATTCGATCCACTTCAAGCCGTGGCTGGCGATTTCCCAACCGGCTTCTTTCATCGCCTGCACCTGATCGGGCGAACGCATCAGCGCATGGGCCACGCCGTAAACAGTGGCTGGAATATTGCGCGCGGTGAACAGGCGCCACAGCCGCCAGAAACCGGCACGTGCGCCATACTCATAAATGGATTCCATATTCCAGTGACGCTGGCCCGGCCATTGCGCGGCGCCGACAATCTCGGACAGAAAGGCTTCGGACGCGGCATCGCCGTGCAGAATGTTGTTTTCTGCGCCCTCTTCATAATTGACGACGAATTGCACACAGACCTTCGCTCCGCCCGGCCATTTCGGATCGGGGGGATTGCGGCCGTAGCCTTTCATGTCGCGGGGATAGGCGGTCATGGGGTTCAACATCCTATTTTTCTGGTCGGGCGCCAAAATAGCCTGACAAGGGCCTCCCGGCCATGCCCCTTTGGCAGAGGCGAGGCCACCCATATCCACACCCTCCCAAGGGCCAAAACTTGCCCAAAAGTTCGTTTCATTCCAAAACGTCAGCAGAGGACCGCCTCAGGAAGCTCGCGCCCGCGCCATAAGCGGGAGGGCTGCCTCAATAAGGGCCAAGGAGAAGCCAGATGGGCCAGTATCGCGTCACCGTGGACACGGGGGGCACGTTTTCCGATTTCGTTTATGTGAACGAAGAGACGGATGAAGTCTCGATCGCGAAAATCCCCTCGACGCCGGATGATCCTTCGCGCGCCATTCTGGCCGGGGTCCAGCTGCTCATCGACAAGGGCGTTATGCCCGATGACATCACCTATTTCTGCCATGGTACGACGGTCGGCACCAATGCGCTGCTCGAAGGAAAAGGCGTCAAGACTGGCCTGCTCGTCACCAAGGGTTTTCGTGGTGTCTATGAAGTCCAAGAACAATCGCGCCCGCATGGTGGTGTGATTTTCGACATTCTCTATGACCGCCCGAGCCTGCTGGTGCCCGCCTCACTGACAGCCGAAGTGCCTGAGCGCGTCTCCTTTGAAGGCAAAGTGCTGGAAGAGCTCGACGAGAAAGCTCTGCGCGCAGCTTTGCAGCCGCTGAAGCGCGCCGAGGTGACATCTGTCGCTGTCTCGCTACTCTTCTCTTTCTTGCACCCGAAGCATGAGCAGCGCGTGCGCGAGATTGTGCTCGAAGAAATGCCGGGCGTGGAAGTTTCTCTGTCGAGCGAAGTTGTGCCGCAGATCCGCGAATATTATCGCCTCTCGACCACGGTGATTAACGCCTATTTGCAGCCCATTCTGGCGCGCTATATCGCCAATCTCGAAGGGCGTTTGACGGGTGCTGGTGTCAAGACGCGCCAAAAATACATCATGCAGTCGAATGGCGGCATGTCGACCTTTGCGGCCACTGCCAAAAAAGCCGTGGCAACCGTGCTCTCAGGTCCAGCCGGCGGCATTACCGCTTCCGTTCAGGCCTGCCGCACAACGGGCCTGCAAAATCTCATCACTTTCGACATGGGTGGCACCTCTTGCGACGTCGCGCTGATCAAGGATGGCGAACCCTCTGTCTCGCATCGTGGCAAGATTGACGGGCGCGACATTGCTTTGCCGATGATCGACATCAACACAGTGTCGGCGGGCGGTGGCACGCTGGCGCGCGTGGATCGTTTCGGTGCGCTCGAAGTCGGCCCGCAGAGTGCCGGCGCAGTGCCGGGCCCCGCTTGCTATGGACGCGGCGGCACGCAGCCCACCATCACCGATTGCAATCTGGTGCTCGGCTATCTGGGCGAGGATAATTTCCTCGGCGGCAAGATGAAGCTCGACCGCAAAGCCGCATGGGCTGCTGTCGAGTCAGTCGCCAAGCCGCTGGGCATGGATGTGCAAGATGCGGCTGAAGGCATTGTGCGCATTATCAATGTGAAGATGCAGGAAGCGGTGAAGGCCATTTCCACCATGCGCGGTCATGATTTGCGCGATTTCCATCTGCTCGCCTTTGGCGGCGCGGGCCCGCTGCATTCGGGCCGCATTGCCGCTGATCTCAATATGGCGGGCGTGATTGTGCCGCTCTTCCCCGGCGTCTATTCGGCCATGGGCCTCGTCATGTCGGATGTGAAGCATGATTATGTGCGCTCGCGCATGACGAAAGTCGCCAGTGTCGATGAAGCTTTTGTCGATGCGCAATTTGCCGATCTCGTGGCCCATGCGCGGGACGAATTGCGCGCCGAAGGATTTGCCGAAAGCGCCGTTGAAATCGAGCGTTCGCTCGATATGCGCTATGCCGGACAGGGTTATGAAATCTCGGTGCCCCTGCCCGAAAAATTGACGCCCGGCGCGCTCGCAACCTTGCGCAAGCAATTTGACGAATTGCACCGCAGCCAATTCGGCCACACGGCTCCGCATGAGCCGGTAGAGATTGTCTCTTATCGCCTGCGTGGCATTGGCCGCGTGCCGCCGGTCAAACTCCCCGCCTTCAAGGCACAAGGTTTAAAGACGGCGGATGCGATCCGCGAACATCGCGATATGCGCTTTGATGGCAAGACGCTCTCTTGCCCCGTCTATCAGCGTGAAAAACTCGATATTGGCGCCACTTTCACCGGCCCCTGCGTCATCGACCAGCTTGATTGCACCACTGTGGTCTTCCCCGGCCAGAGCGTGCTCATCGACAATCATAAAAACATGATCATCACCATGGGAGGCGCATAATGGCTTCCGCGCAACACAAGACCGTGGATGCGGTTGAACTCGAAATCATCCGCGCCAGCCTCGACGGCATTGTGCAGGAGATGCAGAATTCGCTCTTCCGCACAGGCTTCTCGACCATCATCCGTGAATCGCAAGATGCCTCTTGCGCGATCATGAATCCGCAGGGCGATGTGATTGCCCAGCATGTCGTGCTGCCTTTGCACATTGGCGCATTCCCCGCCTGCTGTGGCGCGGTGATCCGCTCTTATGATGATATTGCCGAAGGCGATGCCTTCCTCATCAATCATCCTTATGATGGCGGCAGCCCGCATGCGCCCGATATGGCGGTCATCACGCCGGTCTTTTTCAAAGGCGAGCTGGTCGGCTTTACAGGTTCCATTGCGCATAAGAGCGATATTGGCGGACCCGTGCCCGGCTCCTGCTCGGGTCAGGCGAAAGAAACTTTCAATGAAGGCCTGCATCTGCCGGCCGTGCGCTATCAGCACAAATTTGTCGAGAACAAAGAAATCTTGCGCATTGTGGCTGCCAATAGCCGCACGCCGGAACTGGTGCTCGGCGATATTCGCGGCCAGCTCGGCTCCTCACGCTTGGGCGAGCAGCGCTTGGGCGAATTGATCGGCAAATTCGGCCGCGACAATGCAGTGGCATGTTTTGCCCGCCTCATTGAACTCGCCGAACAGCGCATGCGCGCAGCCATCACAGAATGGAAAGATGGCCGTTACGAGGCTGAACGCTTTGTCGATGATGATGGCGTCGATGCGGGCAAGCCTGTGCGCATTCATGTCGTTGTCGAAAAGAAGGGCGATCAGATCCGCTTTGATTTTTCGGGCTCCGCTGATCAGACCAAAGGCCCTGCCAATATCCGCCCGCCAACCGTGCGTGCGGCCATCGGCTATGTGCTGGTCTCACTGATTGATCCCAACACCTTCATCAATAGCGGTGTGTTGCGCGCATTCTATATTGAGGCGCGTGAGGGCTCTGTGCTCAATCCGCGTTTTCCGGCACCTGTGAATACTTATAACCCCACCGTGCATGCCTTGGTGGAAGCGCTCTATGGCGCGCTCACCGATATTGTGCCCGATATGGCGCGCGCCGATGGTTGCGGCTCGCGTTCCATCATTCTGGGTGGTCGCTCGACCTATACGGGCAAGGGCTATGTGCAATATGAAATTCTGGGCGGTGGCGGCGGTGCGCGCGCCAAGAAAGACGGCCAGAGCGGCACATCGGTCAATCAATCAAACGCGAAAATTGCGCCGATTGAAATTATCGAAAGCGAATTCCCGACCCGCGTTCTGCGCTTCGAGCTGATTCCGGATTCGGGCGGCGCTGGCCAATATCGCGGTGGCCTGGGTATTCGTCGCGAATATCTCAATCTCGAAGATGCGCGTTTCTCGATCCGCTCGACGAAACATGTCATTGCACCGGAAGGTGCAGCGCGTGGCGGCAAAGGCCGTACGGGTGATATTATCGTCAATCCCGATACAGATGCCGCAAAACAATTGCCGACACGTTATGCGGATTATCCGCTCAAAGGTGGCGATCAATTCCGGCTGCTGACACCCGGCGGTGGCGGATATGGCAATGGCTTTGCCCGCGACCCCGAGCTTGTCGCACGCGACCTCAATGAAGGCTATGTAACGCCCGAGGGCGCCTTGCGCGATTATGGCGTTGTGGCCGCGCGTCAAGGCGACACATTCGTGGTTGATTCAGCAGCGACCGCCAAAGCCCGCGCGGGGCATTGAATGATCGCGTGAGGGTTGGCATTATCATCATGACAGCGTCAGGCATGATCATGACGCAAATGCTGAAGATGATTGAATTGCGTTTCGAAAAATGGCGCGTCGATAGTCGCGGCTCAGAATAACAAGGGGACCGAACATGAAACTCAAGGGACAAGTCGCCATCGTCACGGGCGCCGGCCGCAATATTGGCGAAGAAGTCGCCAAGCTTCTCTCGAAAGAAGGCGCTGCCATTGCTGTCGTCGATCTCGACAAGGGCCGCGCTGAAAAAGTCGCAGGCGACATCAATGCCTCAGGCGGCAAGGCCAAAGCCTTTATCTGCGATGTGGCGAAGGAAGCCGATATTGATGCGACTGTGAAAGGCGTGGCGGAAGCTTTTGGCCGCGTCGACATTCTCGTCAACAATGTCGCCATTTCCGACAATAAGCATATGCTCGACATTACGACGGAAGAGTGGAACCGCACGATTGCGATCACGCTGACCGCGCCTTTCCTGTTTGGCAAATATGCAGCCAAGGCGATGATTGCAGCCGGCAATGGCGGCAAGATCGTCAATGTCTCTTCGACCTCGGGCTATTATGGCCGCAACCGCGCTGTCGCTTACACGGCGGCCAAGGGTGGCGTGGTCAATCTCACGAAGTCCATGGCGATCCAGCTTGCCCCGCACAACATTCGCGTTAACAGCGTCGTGCCCAACAAGATCGGCTCGCCTGTTGGCAAGGATGATTTCGATCCGACACGTCCGGTGAAGAATCTCGTCGGCCGCCCCGGTGTGCCGATTGATCTGGCCAATGCCATTCTCTTCCTTGTGTCGGATGATTCCAGCTTCATCGTCGGCTCCGATCTGTTTGTGGACGGCGGTTGCGCGACCCTGATGCCGGGCAACGAATAAGAGGCACCCATGTGCACATCCCTGTTTGACGATCCGGCGGCTGTTGCCGAAACCATTTCGGATGATGCTGGCACCACCAAGCCTGCGGATGCGGGCCTGTTGGCGGATTTGGCAACCGCCAACCGGATTTTGTTCAAACAGGGTGTGGTCGATGGTTTCGGCCATGTGAGCGCGCGGCATGACAAACATCCCGATCGCTTTCTGCTTGCACGCAATATGGCGCCGGGTCTCGTCACAGCAGATGATATTGTCACTTTCGATCTCGATGGACGCGCGCTCAATGCCAATGGCCGCGCCGTCTATCTGGAGCGTTTCATACATGCCGAGATTTTTCGCGCGCGCCCCGATGTGATGGCTGTGGTGCATAGCCATTCGGTGGCTGTGGTCCCCTTCTCGATCCTGAAAGGCGTGCCGTTTCGTGCGGTCTGCCATATGGGCGGCTTTATCGGCATTTGCGCACCCATCTTCGAAATCCGCGATATTGCTGGAGATGCATCCGATCTGCTCATCCGCAATTCGGAATTGGGTGCGGGTGTGGCGCGCACATTGGGCGATGGCAATGTCGTGCTCATGCGCGGTCATGGCTCGACTGTTGTCGGCGACCGTGTGAAACAGGCTGTCTTCCGCGCGGTCTATACGGAAAATAATGCCAAATTGCAGGCGGAAGCCATGCGGCTTGGCCCCATTGAAGCGCTGACCGCTGGTGAAGCGGAAACAACAGCCCGCGTCATCGACACGCAGGTCGATCGCGCATGGGATTTGTGGAAATTGCAGGCTGAAGGAAATATTTGATGCGTATCGCCCGTTTTAACGACAATCGCTTTGGTCTGATCGATGGCGATGAGCTGATTGATGTCACCGCTGCTCTGAGTGCCCTGCCCGCACAATCCTATCCGTTTCCGCGCACCGATCTGTTGATCGAAAATTTTGCAGCCCTGCGCCCTGCCTTCGAGGCCGCAGCCAAGACTGGCACGCGCCACAAGATCAAGGATGTGAAGCTTCTGGCCCCCGTCGCCAATCCGGGTAAGGTTGTCGCAGCCCCCGTCAATTACAAAAAGCATCTGGATGAAGCGCGCGCTGATGCGGGCATTCACCATCAGCAGCAGGTCGGCGAAATCCAGAAAGTCGGACTTTTTCTGAAGGCCACAAGCTCCATTATTGGCGCGAGCCAGTCGGTGCTGATCCGCCATGATGATCGCCGCAATGATCACGAGATCGAACTGGCCGTCATCATCGGCAAGACCGCCAATTGCGTGTCGAAGGAAGATGCGCTGAACTATATTGCAGGCTATGCGATTGGCCTCGACATGACCGTGCGCGGGCCTGAAGAGCGCTCTTTGCGTAAATCGCTCGACACATTCACCGTGCTGGGCCCCTGGTTTGTCAGCGCTGATGAAGTGGGCAATCCGTCGGGTCTTGATCTCGAACTGACGGTTGATAATGAGCCGCGCCAGAAAGCCAATACGCGCGATCTGGTGCTCGATGTGCCCACACTCATTTCATGGGCCTCGAGTTTTTATACGCTGCACCCCGGTGACATTTTGCTAACCGGCACACCCGAAGGCGTTGGTCCTGTTGTACCAGGCAACACCATTCGCGCCACCATCGCCAAAGTCGGCACGATGGATGTGAAGGTCGGGCACGCTTAAAACGTCATTGCGAGAAGCCGAAGGCGACGAAGCAACCCAGGGGCCTCATATGGGGCCTTCTGGGTTGCTTCGCTTCGCTCGCAATGACGGCTACTTGAAGCGCGGGAACAGCTTCATTGCATTCTCGCGCTCGACGCTGGGGAATATATCGGCGAGCTCGGGCATGGTGCGCATGGCAGTTATCTGCTCATCCACATATTCGCGATGAATATAGGGCCAATCACTGCCAAACATGATGTGCGAAGGCTCTGTCACCAGACGCAGGGACGCCATGGCCGCGCGCGAGCCTGAGATTGCCGTGTCGAAATAGAATTTACCGACATAAGGCTCGACACCTTCCGGCACGCGATCTTTGAAATCGGGTGGGCCGTTCGGGTCTTGCTCGGACATGAGTTTCAAGCGCAGCGAAATATAGGGCACGCAGCCACCCGCATGGGCGAGGATCCAGCGGATGTTGGGATATTTGCGCATCTGCTCATTGTAAATGAGGTTGGCGGCAATACGCGTCGTCTCGAACGGATATTCCACCACCGAGCCCCAGAGCTTCAGCGTCAGATCATCCACAAAGGCCGGACGTGCCGGATGCACAAAGACATTGGCATGGCGTCGATCAAGCTCAGCATAAAAAGCATCCGCTGCCGGATCGCCGATGTAAATGCCGTTCTGATTGGTCAGCATGATAATGCCGTCAGCCTTCAGCTCGTCGAGCGCATAGGCGGTCGCTTTCAAAGCGCCATCGACATGCGGGAATGGCACAGGCGCAAAGAAGCCGAGCTTTTGGGGATATTTGGACACGAATTTCGCCAAAGCCTCGCCGGTCGTCTGGCAGAGATAGCGCGCATTTTCATCATCGCCATGGTGCACACCAGCGACAGAGAGCGGATTGACCACCGCGCCATCAATGCCGAACGTGCCGAGATTGTCGATCAGCTCATCGACATTGGAATTTTTGCGCAAAGGGCGTGAGGGGTCAGCGGCACCCGAGCGCACAATGGCCTGCTCATATTCGGGCAGCACGCAATGGTGATGGACGTCGATAAAGCGCAGACCAGCGCCGGGACCTTGGGACACAGGCGATTCCTCCTCTTGTTCTTATGGGGCTCACAATAGGGCCTCACAGCCAGAATTTGAAGCGTGAAAAGCGCGCTGGCACCTTGGCCCCTCGGCAGGGGCGGTCTATGCTCGACCCCAATAAAAATACTCAGGAGGAAATCATGCCCACAATTGGCAAGGCCCTTGGAAAAGCCTTTGGTTGCGCACTGTCGCTGTCAGCGCTGACCGCGCTCCCGCAGAGCGCGCAGGCACAATCCGTCGCCGATTTCTATCGCGACAATACGATCAATCTCATCATCAGTTTCCCGGTTGGTGGCGGCTACGACATTTATGGACGCCTTGTCTCTCGCTATATGGGCAAGCATATTCCCGGCAATCCCAAAATGGTGCCGCAGAATATGATTGGTGCTGGTGGCATGAAGGGCGCCAATTTCATGTATGGCGTGGCGCCGAAAGATGGCACGACGCTCGGCATTATTCCCGATACTGCACCTTCTGAAGAATTGCTCGGCACCAATGGCGTTGCTTATGTGTCGAAGAATTTCAACTGGGTTGGCCGCATCAGCGCCAGCACCAATGTGCAAGTGCTTTGGGCGACATCGGGCGTGAAAACGATTGCCGATGCGCAAGCCAAGGAAAGCGTGCAAGGCGGCTCTGGCCCGATGGCACCTGCTGTCATCTATCCGAAACTGCTGAATGCTTTGGGTGGCACGAAATTCAAAATGGTGACGGGCTATGGCGGCGCAGCAGAAAGCTGCTTGGCAATGGAGAAAGGCGAGATCGACGGATGTCTGCTCGCTTGGTCCACAGTGAAAGCCGCCAAACGCGATTGGTTGGATCAGAAGAAAGCCTCCATCGTTGTGCAATGGGGCGCGACGCGCCATCCCGAATTGCCTGACATTCCGACCATGGTCGAAATGGGCAAGACAGCGGAAGACAAAGCCATTCTCGAGCTCTATGCGAGCGCGACGGAAATCGGCAAATCAATTGTCGCGCCCCCCGGTGTTGCAAAAGATCGCATCACCGCTTTGCGCCGCGGCTTTGATGCCATGCTGAAAGACCCCGACTATCTGGAAGAAGTGAGACGCCTCAGCCTCGATTTCGAACCTTTGAGCGGCGAAAAATTGCAGGCCTATGTCGAAGAGCTGTCCAAGACGCCAGCCAATGTGCTCGCCAAGGCCAAACAAGTGCGTGACAATTAAGGAAACCGCCACCGTGTCCACCAAGAAAATTGAACAAACAACAGCGGCGGAAGCTTATCTGACCCTTATGGCTGATCGCGGCGTCGATTATCTCTTCGCCAATGCCGGGACCGATTTCGCGCCGCTCATCGAAGCCATGAGCAAGATTGAAATCAATGGCGGCAAAATGCCCAAGCCCATCACCGTGCCGCATGAGAATGTCGCGGTCTCCATGGCGCTGGGTTACTACCTCGTCACAGGCAAGCCGCAATTGGTCATGGTGCATGTCAATGTCGGCACGGCCAATGCCGTTTGCGGCGTGATGAATGCGTGGCGCGGCAATGTGCCGATCCTTTTCACCGCAGGTCGCACGCCCTATTCGGAAGAAGGCGGCTTGCTCGGCGAGCGTTCGGGCGAAATTCACTGGCCGCAGGAAATGCGCGACCAAGGCGCCATGCTGCGTGAATTTGTGAAATGGGATTATGAATTACCCAATACGCAAGTGATTGAAGCCAGCGTCGATCGCGCCATCAATCTCGCCATGGCCGAACCGAAAGGCCCGATCTATCTGACGTTGCCGCGCGAAGTTTTGGCGACACCGATGGAGAGTTTCTCCTACACCTCGCCTTCGCGTCGCGCGACACCGTCGAGCCCCTTCCCTGATCCCTCAGCCATTGAACAAGCGGCTGACATGATCGCGCGGGCAGAAAACCCGGTCATCATTACGTCGAGCGCTGGGCGCGACACGCGCGAAGTGGCTTATCTCGCAGCCCTTGCGGAGAGCTTTGCCCTTCCCGTCACGCAGCGCAAGCCGCGCTATATGGCGTTGCCGAGCGATCATGAGATGCATCTGGGCTATAATCCCGATGCATTCCTCGACAAAAGCGATTGCGTGATTGTGCTCGAATGCGATGTGCCGTGGATTCCCTCCAAAAAAGCGCCGCGGCCAGACGCCAAGATCATCCATATTGCCGTGGATCCGCTTTATTCGGCCTATCCGATGCGCTCGTTCCCGAGCGATCTGGGCATTTCCGGCGTGCTCTCTGCCACTCTGCCCATGTTGGCTGAGGCTTTGAAGCATCGCGCTGGCAAACACCGCGACGCCATTGAAGCGCGGCGCAAGCGACTGGCTGAAACGCGCGCCAACCAGCGTGCGCGTTGGGCCGAGATGCTCGACAAGGGGCGCACGCAAACACCGCTTCATCCGGCATGGATCACCCATTGCATCAATGAAGTGAAAACGCCCGACACAATTCTGGTGAAAGAAAGCCCGCTCACTTGGGAGCATCTCTCGCTGACAGAGCCCGGCACATTCTTCTCGTCAGGTGCTGCTGGTGGCTTGGGCTGGGGTCTAGGCGCATCGCTTGGCATGCAAATGGCGATGCCCAAGCGTCGTGTCATCTGCACGGTTGGTGATGGCGCTTATATGTTCGGCAATCCGGTGCCCGCGCATTATGTGGCAGCGGCTGAGAAACTGCCTTTGCTGACCATCGTCTTCAACAATCAAATGTGGGGCGCGGTGAAGCGCAACACGCGCGAAGTTTATCCCGGTGGTTATGCCGCCAAATCCAATCGCGAAGCGCTCACCTATTTCGACATTGAATTGGGCTTTGAAAAAGCCGTCGAGACGGCGGGCGGTTATGGCGAGCGTGTGGCTGATCCGGCAGAAATGCCCCATGCTCTGCGCCGCGCGATGGATGTGGTGGAGAGCGGCAACCAGGCCCTGCTCAATGTGATCTGCTCGGGCCCTTGATAGGGCTCACGAAAAGCAAAGACGGGGTTTTGCTTGCCAAAGCGGCCCCGTTTTTGGCACTTTAAGTTCAATGAAAGCGGCATCCAAAAAGCCGCGCTCCGGGAGGACACCCCATGAAACTCGCCAAACTCGCTCTTACGCTCACCGCCACACTCGCGGCCCTGAGCCCCGCCAAAGCTGACACTGCCGATTTCTATCGCGGCAAGACGATCAATCTGGTCGTGGGCTATGGTCCTGGTGGCGGCTATGACATTTTCGCCCGCTTGCTCGCGCGCTGGTATGGCAATCATATGCCGGGCAAACCCGCCGTCGTGGTGCAGAACATGCCTGGCGCAGCCTCCTTGCGCGCTACCAATTTTCTGGCCGTGCAAGCGCCGAAGGATGGGACTTATATTGCCGCCTTCGATCGCAACATGCCGCTCATTGCGCTCATCGGCGGCAATCCCAATGTTCAGTTCGATCCGCTGAAACTGACATGGCTCGGCACTTTGTCGGATTCCACCGAAGACGCTTTCAATCTCTTCGTGCGCAAACGCGATGACATCAAATCCATCGAAGATTTGCGCAAGCCCGGTGGGCCGCAAGTCACTATCGGCGTGACCAGCGCGGGCGCGACAGACCATGACGTGACCGTTCTGCTCAAAGACGTTCTCGGCCTCAACATCCGCGTCGTGCCGGGCTATCAGGATTCAAACAAGATTGGTCTGGCAGTCGAGAGTGGCGAGCTTGACGGGCAATTCGTGAACTATGTCTCAACCAAGGTCGCCCGCGCCACCTGGACGCAGCCCAACGGCAATATGCAAGTGCTGATGCAATTTGCCCGCAAGACGCGCCATCCCGAATTGCCCAATGTGCCGACTGCATTGGAATTGTCGAAGAATGCAAATGCGACCAAGATGATCGAGCTGGCGGAAATTCCCTATTTGATCGCGCGCCCCTATGCGGCGCCTCCCGGCATTCCGGAAGACCGCGCCAAGGCTTTGCAGGATGCGTTCATGGCAACCGCCCGCGACCCTGAATTTGTTGGCGAAGCCACAAAGCTCAATCTGGAATTGACGCCGCTCAATGCCGAACAGGCTTTGGGCGTGGTGAAACAGCTTGTCGCCTTTGATCAGGCACAGAAGGACAAGCTGCGCGACATTATGTATGGCGCGGCCAAGAACTGAAACCGGACGGCAAGGAAGCAATAAAATGAAACTCGGCATCTGGTGCCCTGCCCCGCAGACCATCCGCCCTGACCCCGTCACCAAGCCCATGCTGGACGCGCTGACGACACATGGCGGCGGACCAGATGCCAGTTTCGAATATGCGGTAAAAGTGTTGAACCGCGCCGAAGAACTGGGCTTTGACATCACGCTCATCGCGCAACGCTGGTTCGGGCCTGATCTTGATTCCTGGATTTTTGCTGCCGCTCTTGCGCCTGTCGTGAAGAAAATGCGGCTGATGGCGGCTGTTCATCCCGGAATTTTTGATCCGCGCATCGCTGCAAAAATGGGCGCCAGTCTGGATCGCATTTCAGGCGGGCGTTTCTGCGTCAATATCGTCAATGGCACGCGCCCGGCTGAACATAATATGTATGGACGCTGGATTGAATCCGACGATGGCCGCTATCAGCAGATGCATGAATTCATCCAGATCATGAAGGGCCTTTGGACGGAAGATGAATTCACCCTTGATGGTGACTTCTACAAAATGCAGGGCGGCAAAATGCCCACGCGCTCGGTCATTGCACCCCATCCACCCTTCTTTGCTGCGAGCCGCGCCGAAGACGGGATGAATGTTGTCGCGCAAGAATGCGACACATGGTTTGTGAATTACGATCGCGACCACGCCAATTATGAGGCGAGCCTCAAGCGCATCGCAACGGAAACCGCTCTGATGGAAGAGCGCGTAAAAGCCTATGGCCGCAAAATGAATTACGGCATCAATGCCGTGGTCATCATCGGCGAGACGGAAGAAGAGGCGCAGGTCAAGGCCGCAGAACATGTACGCGAGGCTGGCAAGGCGCCGGTCGGCGTTTCAGGTGTCGGCGCCAATCTCATTGGCACGCCGAAAACCATTGTCGAGCGCATGAAGCGCTATGAAGATATGGGCATCAGCCTATTCATGTTGCATTTCTGGCCAATGCATGACGGTCTGGAAGAATTCGGGCAGAAGATTCTGCCCGATCTTCAGCTGAGCTAGGCTTTATTTAGTCGGCGGCACTTGATGGGCCGCGCGATAGGCATCGGCCATGCCGGTGATGATCGCGCGCGTCAGGCCATGCTGCTCTTCGCGTGACAGACGGTCGAGATTTTCGACAAACCATTTGGCTTCTACCGCGCCCGACTTGATGAGCCCATCCATGATGAGGCCATTGATGCGCAAGAGCGCGAGCACTTCCGGGCTGATCTGTTCTTTCGCCATGCTGGTCTCCCCCATCTGTTTTCGACTGGCTGTCTAACACGAATGGGCAAAGGGCCAAATCAACCGCGTTAACTCTTCGGCGCAGCAATTATGTTAACCAATATTTATATGATTCGGTTCGTGAATCCTTTGGTGATAGCCTTTAACGACACGAGACACACGTGAGCGACAACGATCTTGTCCTAGAAGTGCGCCGGTTGCGCGAACTTGTTGAACAACATGCGGAAGAAATTACACGCTTGCGCACAGAAGCGCGGCAGGTGCGTGTCGACACAGGCCATGCCGCCAATGCGCGCCTAACGCCGGAAGAATTTGCCTTCGCGCGTGAGATGGCCATGAGCGGCAAGGGCATAGATGTTAAAGCTGCGCGCGGGCGCCTGCGCGCCTGAGTATCACGTCAATCGGCCATTGCGGCCCAGAGAATTGCAAAGGCCTTGGCTTCAGTGCTGAGGCCTTTTGACATTTGCGCCAATGGCGCCAGTTCCGGCTCGCACCCGCCATCACGCCAAACCATGCGACGATAAATATCGCCAATGGCGGCGCTGCGTGCCTCTGGCTCTGGCGGCACAATTCCATCCTCGCCGCTCGATACCATGGTGGCAAAAGGAAAGACGAAACGTGCCATCAGCCCGCCTTCGCGCACAGGCTGGCAAAGAGCCCCCTCGATGAGTTCGCGCAATGAGGCTGCTGATGCGAGTGTGCCCACATGCGCACAGGCACGCGGATGAATGATGCAGGCGCCCGGGCCCTCAAATACCAGCGGACGCGGATCAATCAGACGCGTGCGCCCATGCTCTGCCAATTGGCGGCGCAGGACGAAGAGATCGGCCATAGCGCCCGCCTGCAAAAGCCGAAGATCGCTGAAAAGCAGATCAAAGCCGCCGCTCTTTTCCAGATGCGCCACGCTATTGTCGAGGGTGGTGCAAGTGTGCTGGCCAAAGCGCGCGCCCGGCGTTGCCACCATAAAGGGTTGGCCGAGCGCCTGTTGCCCCAAGACCAGATCACGCCAGACTGACACCAAATCCTTCTTGGGATTGAGCTGAAAAAAGTCGATTTCCCAATGGGCTGGCGCATGGTTGAGAAAAGACTCTTGCGTTTGCGCCCAGGCCTGCGGATCGCCATCGGCGGACAGAAAAAAACATTTCATGAAAAATCGAATCGCTGAACAGAGAAATGAAATATTCCCCATGGTAGCGAGCGCCCCATCATGGGTCAAAAGCGCTTCACACGCTCCGCACAAGCATTTTCACTTGGGCAGAAAACTCGGATCCGCCATGGCCGCCCAGAGACGTGCATGGGCCCATGTTTCGGCGCTCAACCCTTGAGAGACATTTTCTACATCAGCCAGATGCTCTTCGAAATTCCCGTCACGCCAAATCATCCGGCGAAACAAATACCAGATGAAACCCGTGCGTGTTTCATCACCCGGCGTGATTGTCGAATTGTTGGAGGTTTCCTCCAGCGACAATGCAAAGGGAAAAATACAACGCGCACGCAAACGCCCTTGCTGCACAAGCTGACGCAGCAAAAGATCATAGGGCAAAGTCCAATCTTTCGGCTGGGCTGAGAGAATTTTCGGGATCGCACGCGGATGCAAAACATAAGATGTGGCTGATGAAAAAGCCCAGCGGCTTGGATCAAGAAGACGGAATTGCCCCTCCCGCATCAACTGTCGGCGCAGAGCGAGGAGCTCGGCCATCAAACCGATCTGTACGATGCAAAGATCAGGGAAAAGAATATCCCATGTCTCTTGCTGCTCGAGACGAGCAACCGCATCGCTGAGCGCTTTGCAAGAATGGGGGCCAAACAAAGCATCATCTTCAAGGATCAGAAAGGGGGCGGTCTCTTCTCTCTTCACGCGCATCAGATCAAGATGGCTGATGCCACAGGCAATCTCGGTCGGGCGCAGACTTCCCGTGATTTTTCTGGCTTGCGCGGTCTGCGTATCAACCGCGCAAAATCGCTCCAACGTCCAATCGGCTGGCGCGAAACGCGCAAAATTCTGCTCAAGCGCCTGACGCCGATCTTGGGCCTGATCGAGATTGATAAAGAAACATTTCATCTTGTGCTCGAATCTATATTGGGCGTCCAGGCGAGAAAGGGGCGCATGACAAAGGCGCGCATATCGGGAAAAAGCGCATTCATGCGTCGATCAATGCTGGTGCCGCGTACGGTAGCGCTGCTCAATCCGGGAATTGGAACCCCATCCAGACGCAAGGGAAGAACACGCTGCGCAAGTTTGGCCGCTCCTTGTGGCGAGACCAGATAGCAACATAGGCCACAGGCATTGAGCACAGGCCGAAAGGCAATGCGCGAGAGGTCGGTCTGCGCCAAAATCTGCGCAATGCGTGCAGGCGGCGGATAGCGATCCACAAAGGATGAAAATTCGCGCACGCCTTCAGGCGAAAGCGTCGCCAAAAGCGTATCTGTATTCACGCCGAAGAAAATCACATCAAAAGGGAAATCAATTCGCGCGATCTGCGCCTCAATCTGCGGATGGGTGATGACATCATCTTCCAGAATGAGAAAAGGACGGCCGAGCCGCGCAGATTCACGCCACAGTGCCAAATGACTTGCTGCACAACCAACTTCACCATCGCTCACCGCACCCGCATCCAATGCCTCGCGGGTGATCAGCCCCTGTGACAGACGATGCTCACGCGACAGGTCACGCCCGCGAACGCCGCGTGCAACATGAAGTTGTAAATGACGATTAGCTGACCGAAAGGCAGCAAAACGCGGCCCTTGCTCATCAAGCGTGATGACGAAATTTTCTTTACGCAATGACAGTCCAAATTTGAAAAAAGGATCAAAACAATTCCGGCCCGTTTCGGGCGCGGTCACTAAAGGCAAATTGATAGAGATCTATTATCAAAATTTTTATAAAAATCATATTTAAGGTTATAATCATTTCTGTATATATACGGCTTAATTTTAACTATTAGAGAGACCCCATGTCACTGTCTGCCAAAGATATTGCCCAGCTTCGTAAGCTCATTGCCATTGCCGAGAAAATGATTGCCGAAAACCCAGCCCCCAAGCGCGGCCGGCCGGCCAAATTGACCGAGAAGGGTCCAGCACCTTCCAAGCGGCTGCGCCGCTCAGGCAAAGATCTGGTCGCTTTTCGTAAAATGCTCAAAGCAGAACGCAAGAAGGGCACGCCCGTTGCAGAGCTGGCGCGCAATCATGGCATTTCAGCCGCCTATATTTATCAGCTCTGACGAGCGGACAAGACGCCCATTCCCTCAATGGGCGTTCTTGCGCATGCGCTCCACTATCTGCGCATTAATGTCATAGACCTGCGCCACGAGATCATGGGATTCCTGGCCCGTCAGCGGGCTCACCGTGAGATCGAGGCGCAGAGCATCTTCGACAAATTCCTTGTCTTTCATGGTTGCGTCAAAACCTTTGCGCAGCTGGTCTAGTCGATCCTTCGGCACAGCCTTGGAGACAATATAGGGCCGCCCGACCGCATCGGGAATCGTCATCAGATCGAAGAGCTTTTTATCATCCTCGTTCTTCAAAAGATCACGGAAGAAAGGCACTGGCTGATCGAGATTAGGAATAGGCGGTTTGGTAAAAGACACGATGGGTGTGATCTTCTTCTGCTTCACCCATTCCGGCGGATTGCTGCTCCAAGCTCCACAACCACCATCCAATTCACCGCGCTCAATGGCCAAACGTTCTTCTGCGCTGCCCGGATAACCCAGTACATGCTGGATTGGTACACCGAGCAAGTTCTTCATCATCGCGGCATTCACATAGGAAGAAGAGCCCGGTGCTGGCGCGCCCATAGCCACTTGCTTGCGCTTGAGCCAGCCCTCTAGATCTTTCACGCCCGTGCCATTCCAAGAATAGCAAATGCGATAATCACGCGAGATGGAACCGACCCAGGCGACATCAATGAATTTGAACTGGATTTTTGCTGCATCCGTCACCGATTCCGTAACCAGACCCGGATTGAAGGCAGAAATCGTATAGCCATCACGCGGCGCGCCATTGTCGAGCCAAGTGACAGATTTGAGGCCGGAGGCGCCGGGCATATTCTGCACCAGAACCTTTGGCTGGCCCGGCAAATGACGCCCGTAATGACGTGCCAAAGTGCGCGCATACATGTCATAGCCGCCACCCGGTGAAAAGCCGACGACGATGTTGACGGTCTTTGGATCAGTTTGCGCTTGCGCTGCAAGTGGCGCAGCGGTGAGCAAAGCCAGAGATAAAATCAACAGACCCGGTGCGCGCATGGCATTCCCCCCAATGGCAATGCAACCCGAATAAGATTAAGCAGTCAGTTCGAAAGGAATTTGCGTGGGGCCAGGGCCCGGCCGCACTTCCCCTGTCACAGCATCATATTGGCGCTGCGTAATGTCGCCGAGTTTGGTCGAACGCAGAATGATGGCGACAGACCGCGTCGGGCCGCCCTGCTCTGCGTGAATATCAAACGGCGGCACAAGATCGACTTTGCCCGGTGAGCCAACACTGACCGATGTCATGCGCACTTGCGCATAATCTTCGCGCGAGCGGTCATCAATCCGCTCATAGCGCTCCAAAGATTCCGTACCGCAGAGAACGCCATAAAGCACCCATGCATGGGCGTGGTCATGCACAGAGCCCTTGCGGCCCGGCACACGCACCACCGCATTGACGGCAAATTCATATTGCTCATCGACATAGAGCAAAAGATTTTTGCGGCCCTCAGTTGAGGGCCAATCGACCGAGCGATCTTGCAGCTCTTTGTTCTGCACCAGCTTCTCCAGCACAGGTTTGGCCTTTTCCATGCACGAACCAATGTCGGAATCTGACGCCCAGATGGCACGCAAATCATCAATGAAAGACTGCAAAGCAGGCATGCGTTGACTGGCCATTTTATTCTCCGTAGCCCGATACGCCGGAACCATCCACTGTGCAGCGGCGCAAGAGGCGCTGCTCTTCTGGCGGGAACCATGTGCGCGCATGAATGGTTGCGAGATTGTCCCACATGACAAAATCATTCAGCTGCCAGACATGCTCGTAGATGAATTCCTTGCGCTCACCGATTTCATAGAGCTGCGCCAGAATGTCATCGCTCTCCGCCGGATCGAGACCTTCAATCGCCTGCGTCATCAAACGATCAACGAAAAGCGATTCACGCCCCGTTGACGGATGCTTGATGAACAGCGGATGCCAGAAATGCGGCACGCCACTGATGTCAGCCGAGAGGTCGACTTTCTCATTGCGCTTATATTCATGAATATGCAGCGCCTTGCGACCTTTCAGCCGCTCCCGCAATTTGGTGGGCACAGCTTCGGCAGCCTTATACATATTCGAGAACAGCGTATTTCCACCGGTTGAGGGCAAAACCACGCCATAGATGAATGTGTAGAGATAGGGCTTAGCCGAATAGCCAGAATCAATATGGAACCACATTTCCCCATCGCCAAAAGCGCCAATCGCTTTGCCGTTTTCCTTGATATTGCTGACTAGCAGAATTTTGGAATTAACCTGTTTGACGCCCTCGGCGCGCTCTTTCAGCTTGTCGGGTGCGATTTTGCGGTCACCCAAGGGACCAAAGCGCTCAGCAAAGCGCAATTGTGCATCTTCGGAAATGTTCTGACCACGGAAAACAAGCACGAGATTTTCATCCCAGGCTTTTTTCACAAAGGCAAATTCTTCCGCAGTCATGTCGTGCGAGAGATCGACGCCTTCAATAAAAGCGCCACATCCTGCCGGCATTTTCACGACCCGCATATCCATGACATGCTGCATGACATTCTCCTCCGTGATTGGCAGGCTTTTCGCCCTGCTCGTTTATTTTACCACCGTCAATTCCAAAGCGCGATCAATCACAGACCGTTCAAAGCCCGAGATGCGTGTGACCAGCTCCTGCATTTTTTCACCCGTCACAGGATCCACTTCAATGCTCAGCTTATTTGCCTCTGCTAGGAAGGTGGGGTCTTGCATCGTTTTCATGAATGCTGCGCGAAGAATTTTAATGCGTGCTTCCGGCACATTGGGCGGCGCGACCAGAGGCCAAGCTGTCACTTGTGGCGTGAAGAGAAATTCGAGCGCCTTGCGATCCGTCTCGTTCTTAGCAAAATCCATGATGAGCGGCACATCAGGCAGATCGACGGCTTTTTCGAGCCCCATCTGCACAATGATATTGACCTTCTTCTCATCCAGCCATGGACGCGAGCGGCTCTTCAGCGAACCCCAAGACCAGCCAAAGCGCGCATCCACTTCGCCCTTTTCCATCGCCATGGTCACATCATTGCCACCCGGATAACCGGTGATGACTTTGATTTTCGCACCCGTCAGATTGGTGAAGAGTGTGGGAAAGCGCCCCGTGTCATCGGTGGCACCCGTCGCGCCTGTGGTGATCTCGCGTGTGAAAAGATCTTGGACAGACGTAATCTTCTTCGTGTGCCAGACCACGCCGACAGACACTTCTCTCGATGTGCTGCCAATTGGAATGAAGGCGCGCGGATCATATTTGGCTGATTGCGGATTGAAGGCAGGCTCCAACGGATAGCTACGCGAAAGCATGCCAAGCGTCGTGCCATCACGTGGTGCTACGGAATACAGATTGAGAATGGTTTTGATACCGCCGGAACCCGGCAGATTTTGCGGCAACATGTTCGGTTGGCCGGCAATATGATGGCCCATATGACGCGCCAGCAGGCGCGCTGTGGCATCATAAGTGCCGCCTGCCGCATAGCCGATCAGAATGGTAATGGATTTGCCGGCGAAGAAATCAGCATCAGGCGTGTTAGCCTGCGCGGGTGTGCCGAGCAATCCTAAGCAAGTCGCAAGTCCTAAAAGCCTTCGCATGAGCGTCTCCCCTTTCGCTCAACAAACGGCAGAATATCAAACCTTACATCTCGACCTCACAGATCGAGATTGAAGAGCTTGATGGCATTGTCGCGCGTCAAACGCTTGCGCTTCTCATCTGACAGACCCTTCAGATGATATTCAACGACCTGCCTCGAATGCGGGAAGGTCATGTTGAAATGCGGATAATCATTCGACCACATGCAATTCTTCTCGCCCCACCAGGGGAAGAAGCGTGTGCCGACATAATCTTCCAAGAACGTTCCATAGACATGTTCTTCGAAAATTTCCGAGGGCTTGCGCTTGATCGGCATCGGGCGATCCTTGCGGAACCGCTCGAAATAATAATCCCATTGCTGCAGCATGAAAGGCAGCCAGCCGATCTCGCTCTCCGCCATCAAGAGCTTGAGATCAGGATAGCGATCAAAAGCGCCTGAGAAGATGAAATCAAAAAGCGTATTGGCGGAATCATTCGTCTTGGCGTTGGTCGCATCTTTCAGACCCAGCACGCCACCCTTCTGGCCGCCCTTGATGTAAGAATGCCCCGTGAGGATGTGACAGATGATCGGCGCCTTGGCTTCATTGGCAGCAGCCCAGAGTGGCTCGTAATGGTCCGAAGTGAAAGGCAGGCGCGGATCAGGCACTTGCCAGACCATGCAGCCTTTGAGGCCCATGTTGAGACCGCGATGGAATTCTTTCACCGCGCCCTGGATGTCATAGACAGAGATCAGCGGCGAGCCATAGAGACGTTTCGGATCCGTCTGGCAGAAGTCGCGCATCCAATCATTATAGAGTTTGAACGACTGCTCTTGGGTCGGAATATCATCCATCCCAAACAGCGCCATGCCGTAATTGGGAAAGAGAATTTCTGCGGCCACGCCATCGGTGTTTTGATCCGCCAAACGCAGATGCGGATCGGTCGCACCGGGCGGTGAATTGCGGAACGGCACTTTGGGCAGCATGTCCTGCATGTGCTTGGGCAATTCGCGCCAGAGCTCTTCGGGCTCCATGACATGTGAATCGGTCGAGATCATCTGCGGCATGGCTTCAAGCTCAGCCTCCGACAAATGCTCGCCAATCACCGTGCGGCGCGGAAATGAGCGCTGCTGCTCTTCGGACATGCCAGCGAATTTCGAGGCTTCGACGGGCAATTCAGGCATGGTGTTCTCCCTAGTTTCTTACTTATTGCGCGCCCTGTTGATCAGGGATGCGGCGCGAAGAATTTTCCTTCAGCATAAATACGCTTTTTCGACGTCTCGCCATTACGCACGGCATCGCCGATTTTTTCAGAGCCATCACTGAAGACAGTCTGGCGGGCGATTTCCTTGGGCGTGCCAAAAGGGTTGAGATCGCCAATGCCTTCAATCGTGCGCTGAGCGCCGCCGACGCGAAGCATAACCAGATTTTCTTTGGCATCGGCTTCGAACTTGTAAGCAACTTCGCGCGGCAGCATGACGCCTTCGTGCTTGCCAACAACGCGCTGGGTGCCATCGCCGAAAGTGAATGTCGCAGACCCCTGCAAGATAACAAATGCATGATCTTCTGCGCGATGCGCATGCAGCGCATTCTCGCCGCCGCTCGCATAGACCTTGATGCTCAGCCAGAGATTGGGCGCGGTCGCAAGGGAATCATAAGTCGTTCCCTGCTCCAGCAAGGGCAGATTGCGCATGGAAAAAATATAGGCTTCTCCGAGGACGCTCACCGCTTGAGCGGCTTTTTTGACGTCGTCCATGTCTCTCTCCCTTTATGTTTTTTCAGATGCTGATCCAGAAAGCGGGAGCTGTCAAAGGAGCTTTGGGCGCATCGCAAAAATGCGGGCGCTTTTCCCGCGACCTATATGGGAAATTCGACTTTCGTCGCATTCAGCCAATGGCGCATTTGCTGTGCTGCAACATGAAATGCCAGCCCTTGCGCAGTTCTGCGAATAAATCATGATGGGTGAAAATAAGCCGCAAGGCATGAACGGGAGGGGCACCCATGAAATTCTCGATGCTGTTGGGTTTTATGCTCGCGCTGGTCTCAGGACATCAAGCGCAAGCGCAAGATGCGGCGAGCTTTTACAAAGGGAAAACAGTTCGCGTGGTTGTCGGATTTTCATCCGGTGGCGGCTATGACCAATATGGCCGCCTCTTTGCTCGTCATGCCAACAAACATATTGCGGGCAATCCTTCGGTGGTGGTGCAGAACATGCCGGGCGCTGCGAGCTTGAAGGCTCTGCAATTTCTGGATTCCGGCGCACCGACCGATGGCACAGTTTTGGTGACCTTCAATCCCGGCCTGATCACAGGCTCACTCACATCCCCTGCGCGCAATCCGATTGATTTTCGTCAATTCGCGTGGATTGGAAATATCGCTGAAGATATCCGCGTCTGCTTCACTTGGGGGCCGCGCAATATCAAAACCTTCGATGCCTTTTTGGCCAAAGACAAACTGTCATTCGGCAATACCGGCGTTGGCACCTCCGCCTATATTGATAACCGCATCTTGCAAGTGCTCTTTGGTGTGAAGCTGCGCATGGTGCAGGGCTATCCGGGGTCAGCCGACAAGAAACTCGCCATTGAAAATGGTGAACTTGATGGCGATTGCGGCTCATGGACGAGCATGCCCGATGATTGGCTGCGCGATAAGAAAGTCGACATTCATCTGCGCTTTTCCAAAAACCTCGGGCCCGGCATGTCGCCCGATATTCCTTGGGCCTTTGATCTCTTGAAAGATCCCGAGAAGAAAGACACACTGCGCCTGCTGCTCTCAGGCGCTGAAGTCGGCCGACCCTTTGTCGCTTCGCGGCAAGTGCCAGCACCTCTGATTGCAGCGCTTCGCAGTGGCTTCAATGCGACGATGAAAGATTCCGAATTTTTGGCTGATGCCGAGAAGCAAAGGCTGATCGTGGGGCCCGATGAAGGGCCTTATCTCGAAAAGCGGATCGCTGAAATTTATGCCACGCCCGCACATATTATCGCGGCTGCGCGTGAAATTGCAGGAGAGTAAAAACAAACGAAAACTGGGGGAGTTTTCATGATGAACACAAAATTGCTTCGCAAGGCCGGGCTTTCCATCGGCCTGATCATGGGCTTGTCATCATCTACATGGGCGGTGGACCAAGTCACTGTGCGCACGCTCGATGAACTCAAGCAGGAGATCATCGACCGCGCCGAGAAAAAGCCGCAGCGCAGTCCAGCCACCAAAGTGGACGGCAAAGACATTCGCGAAGCTGTGGCTGCCATTAAAACCATGGACCGCGATGATTGGGCCAAGGGCTTTATGATTCCGGCCGAACGCCATTTTGCCGAAGGCCGCAAAGCGGAAGCCGAAGGCAAGACGGAAGCTGCGCGGGAATCCTATCTGGCCGCTTATCGCCTGTTTAAACTTGCGCATTACCCGACGAATAATTCGCCACAAAAGCAAAAGGCCTATGAGCGGGGCCTGGATTCGTTCCTCGCTTATGGCAAATTCCTGACGCCCAAACTGGAAGTCGTGCGCATTCCCTTTGAGGGGAAGGAAATCGTTGGCTATCTGCGCTTGCCAAAGGCCGATGGCAAAAAAGTGCCGCTTGTCTATTTCGCCACCGCGCTTGATTCCCGCAAAGAGGAATGGGCCGAGCGCAATGAAGATTTGCTCGATGAAGGCATTGGCATTTTTGTGACCGATATGCCCGGCACCGGCCAAGCGCCCATTAAAGTGGATGTGGATTCCGAGCGCATGTTTTCGGCCGCTTTGGATTATCTGACCAAACGTCCAGAAATTGATGCCGAGCGCCTCGCTTTTTATGGTGGCAGCTGGAGCGGTTACTGGGCTGTCAAAATGTCAGTCGTGGAGCGGGCCCGATTACGCGCCGTTGTGGCCCAAGGCTTGCCCGCTCACCATTATTTCCAACCCGAATGGCAAACTGTGGCTTTGAAGACGCCTGAATATCTGATGGATCTTCTGCCTGCGCGCTCGATGATCTATGGCGTCGAAGGACTGGATGCTTTCCTCGCCTATGGTCCGAAATTGTCGCTCAAGACACTTGGGATTCTCGACAAGCCTTCGACGCAATTATTGCTCGTCAATGGCGCGAAAGATACGCAAGTGCCGATTGCCGATTTGCATCTGGTTGCACAGGTTCTGCCCGGCGCGCCGAAAGAAGCTTGGATCAATCCGGAAGGCCGCCATATGGGCTCGGACAGCAAAATGGGTTCCGAGGACATCAAGGCGCGCATCGTCACACCTTGGCTGGTGAAAAAGCTCAAAGAGTAACGTCAGCGTGCGCTTTCGCCTGCTTCCAACCCTCCCGAAACCGCGCTAAACAGGCGCCAGTTTCAGGAGGGTTCGCAGGATCATGAAAAAGCGCAAAATCCTCATCAATGGTGCAGGGCTTGGTGGTCTGGTGGCTGCTTGCTGCCTGATGAAGGCCGGTCACGAGGTTGAGGTTTTCGAGCAATCGGCCCAGATGGGGGAAGTGGGCGCTGGCATCCAGATCAGCGCCAATGCGCAACATGTTCTGCGTGATCTGGGCCTTGGCCACGAGATCGACCGCGTTGGTGTGCGCCCCGGCGCTTATGTTTTCCGCCTGCATGATACGGGCGAAGAGATTCAGCGCTTTCCATTAGCCGAAGCGCATGAGGCAGCCAATGGCGCGCCCTATACGCAATTGCACCGCGCCGACTTCCACGAGATTCTCGCCCGCAAAGCGCAAGAGATGCGCGCCAATATCGTGCAGCTCAACAAGCGCGCTACGCATTATGTCGAAGATGCGGACGGTGTGACTTTGCATTTTGCCGATGGCACATCGGTGCGCGGCGATATTCTGATTGGCGCTGACGGCATTCGTTCGGTCGTTC
>Ga0209400_1000617_pt1 | contig 30845 bp, 33 predicted proteins | sample M_130807_EF_Meta_FD_187313 | JGI IMG/M metagenome (GOLD analysis project Ga0209400, IMG submission 187313) | Freshwater microbial communities from Lake Montjoie, Canada to study carbon cycling - M_130807_EF_MetaG (SPAdes) (version 2) | ecosystem: Environmental > Aquatic > Freshwater > Lake... | reverse complement strand
CCATACCCAAGACCCCATACCCAAGACCCCATACCCAAGACTCAATACCCAAGACCCCATACCCAAGACCCCATACCCAAGACCCCATACCCAAGACTCAATACCCAATATCCAAGACCATATACAGATAATATCTCCCAGTACCCTATACGACACCCGATACACATGTCCACGGAAGTCGCGTCCGCTGCCCCCGGACCCCCCGTCCCCCACGATCTCCTCGAGGACGGTATGGGTAACAAATGTGCCCCCCTGTTCAGTGCCGACCGGGACTTCATCCAGTATACGATTCACCATGCCACCCGGTACCGGGGCGAAATCGACCCCGAGCAAATCTACCAGATGAACAAACAGGTCCAAAACACAGATAACTACAACGTATTCGCCAATCAGAAAACCACGGATCTCATGATGCTACTCAAATACAACAACCTATTGAGTTATACTCCCAAGGTCCACCGCCTGATCCAAAAAAAGTCACGCACAGTCGACGACTTCATGTTCTTGATGAATTGGATCTCCCTCCAGTTTCAAGGGTTCAAGTACATCCAAACCGACTGGATGAATCAGGACGACGGGGAGTACGACCCCGAGATCCACGGTTAATACCACATTTTTATTTGAATACCCAAATACCTCATACCCCAAGACCCTACCCCCAAACCCATCTCTCATGTAAGTATGAGACATGGTTCCAAGACACCCATCCAAGACACGTGGACATAACCCGCGGGCAAGTCTAGCTTCGCCAGACCAGATTGGCTCGGTGCCTCGCCATCTGAGAGCCCCAAGCCTGGCGTCCCCGAGACCCCCATACAAAAATTGATTCAAACACCCGATACCCATACAGATATTATCTCCCAGTACCCTATACGACACCCGATACACATGTCCACGGAAGTCGCCTCCGCCGTCTCCGGACCCCCCGTCCCTCACGACCTCCTCGAGGACGGTATGGGTAACAAGTGTGCCCCCCTGTTCAGTGCCGACCGGGACTTCATCCAGTATACGATTGACCATGCTACCCGGTACCGGGGCGAAATCGACCCCGAGCAAATCTACCAGATGAACAAGCAGGTCCAACATACCAAGACGTTCAACGAGTTTTTCCAACAAAAGACGACCGATGCTATCATGCTACTCAAATACAACACACTCATTAACTATCATCCGAAACTCGACCGACTTCTTCAGAAAACAACACGCACCGTGGATGAACATATCTTTGTGATGGATTGGCTCTTCATGCAGTTTGAAGGGTTTAAGTACATCCAAACCGACTGGATGAATCAGGACGACGGGGAGTATGACCCCGAGATCCACGGTTAATACCACCGAATTGTACGACGTTTAGACGGACCTTTCCTACCCGGTTTGCACCTCTTTTTCAGTGTACGCCGTGTTCGACTACCACCGTATACCCTGGCCATTCTACAATACCTAACCCTCCTGTCTGGGATATATGGCACCGGAGTAGTGAATACGGTTCCCATCAATGCAGTCGCCGCAAGTGGATTCAACACATCTTGCACAATTGTATCGTAAATGGGCTTAACGATATCAGTGATATAGTCTACCATAGAGCCATTGACCATATAGGTGGTGACGACCGACGGCTCCTTCAGTCGAAACAGTTTCAGCTCATTAATATCCAAGGATGTATCGGTAGACGTGTATAGCCCATCGAGTAGAGTATCAAAATCATCAAACCGATAGAACCGGTTTACCTGGTGGTCAACAATGAAAGGCCTGTAAGGTACTATGTTATTCGTGTTCATCATATCAACCTTCAGATGAAACGCACCCTTGTATTTCTCTTCTTTTCTCAAGACCGCAGGAGCATGGAACGTAAAATGGGCTATGGGTACCTTTTTCAAAAACATATATCGATTATTGGGTAATACAGCAAGGCATGTGACGAAGGCATCCTTCTGGTTAATTTTAATATTATAGTGTTGACCACAGCTAAATGATACACCCGATGTTGTTTGATAATCAAAGAGATAGGAATAAATTACTGTGTAGACCACCAAATTTGGGTTATTCGAAAGGTCATATTGACTGGTTAAAACCGTTTTTACTAGTAAACCCCGTTGATTCAGTTCTTCCCCATCGTCTCTACGATGTTGTGGTGGCGGATTTCGATGGGTGGTAATACCCACCATTTTGGCAAACAACATCCGGTGTGGTTGGACAAAGGTGGTATTGATGGATGGGTCAATTTGCGACAACTGGGCTTGGAATTGTATCGGGTTATACATCGGGTTGTATTCAAAGCTGTTACAGCGCGTATTCTCGGCGACCTGATTCCACCGCATGTTTACCATGACCCTTATCACGGGTCACGGGGTCCAAGTGTGTATATGATATGATCAGATAATATCATAGACACGCGGACATAACCCGCGGGCAAGTCTAGCTTCGCTAGACCAAATTGGCTCGAGTGCCCTCGGCGGCCCTCGCCATCTGAGTCAGCCCCCAGCCCGGCGTCCCCGAGCCCCGGGTGGGATTCTTACATAGAGGTGCCTAAACCCTCCGCCCCCTCGGACGACTCCAACCGTTTCTTTTGCTCCTCCTTCTTCTTGAGATAGTACGTACGTTTGTATTCCTTGATTTTTTCTGGATTTTCGACCGCCAGTCGCTTCATACGTTGCTTGGCCTTTTCATTGACGATTTCTTTGTTCTTCTCATAGTATTTTTTACGGTACATGGTGCCATTTTCAAGCTGCTTTTTTAATTTCTCAATTTCGGTAAGTAGGCGTTGATTCTCGGCCTCTAAATCCGGGTTCATCCTATAGATACCTATAGGATAGACCATGTTTTTATATTATGTATTGCCCCCGTCTAGCACCCCGGGGGTAGCGGCATCGCCACGGTCCCCGCGTACCCAATGACCCAGGCCAGCACCAAGAACACCAGAGTCGAGTACAGCGACCACTGGTCCGACCCCCCACCCCGAGCCGCCAGTCCCAGGGACACCACCACCACCAAGAACACGGCATTGAACAACACCGTCAACCCGCGGTAATTCCCCAAGCCCAGGACATTCTGCGTGGTCCGTAAATAGTCCACTATCCCCCCACTCCCTCCCAGGCCGCCCTCCATCTTGGCCAGCACCTGGCATAGCAGGGTCCGGTACACCACCGGGGTACCAAAATAAATGACAATCGCGGCGATAAAGTACAACACCACGTTACTCACATTGTTCGAGTACGCCGCGTCCATCCCCTGTTTCACCAAGGGGCTGTTCGCCGAGACTTGAAACGTATAATTGGCCTCCCCCCCGGCACCCACATCAATCCCGTCCACCTCCACCACCGAGCACTCCTGGTACGAGTACCCGGGGTCGTCCCCCCGAGGAATCGTCAAGGGTCCGTCGGTCATTCCCTCCAGAAACCCTAACCCACCCCCCGGCGCCCGCGCCGGCCCCACCGTCCCCGACACCCCCGGTAACCGTCCCCGCCACACGGCCACCACACACGGTTGCCCCCACCGGTCCTGCACGTCCTCGTACACCGTCCAGGCCGCGACCCCCGTGCCGGCTCCGCCGGCCGCCAGCCAGTCTTCCACGGCCACCTCCACCGGGGCCGCCTGGACCGATTTCTTGGTGTAGTCCACCGGGTGGGCCAGGGCCTCCAAGACGGGGTTCTCGCCCCCCGCCCCCGAGCCCCCCATCCCCAAGACCACGTACAAGGGCACCCCGTTGGTGATCGGCCGGTGGACCAAGACCACGGCCCCCGAGTCCCCCCCGAGGCCGCCTAAAACCCCAAACGTCGCCTCGACCACCGCCCGACTCCCACAGACCCAGAGCTCCGTCACCTGGTACCCCAAGGGTAAGTTCCCCGTGGCCAAGCTCGAGGACAGTAAGACCGCGTTGGGGGTGTTGGCCCGTCCCAAGAAGGTGTATTGGATGGCCCCGGTCGCGGTTACTCGGGAGTCCGTGCACGGAATGGGGTAATAATGGGTTTGTAAGGTGGCCGTACCCTGCTCGTCCACGGCAGCGAGCCCCCGGTCCGTCGTGACCAAGATATCCACCGGGTTCATGTTCATGTGTGGTGATTGGATGGGGGTCGTATTCGTACGTCTTCTACACTAACCCGAGATAATTATGTTCCCACCCATGGGCCCCGTTGAAAAATTGATTCACGACCCCCTATCCCCAAGACAATAAAATGTGCCCTCATACTATACATTGTGTTGTCCATCGTCCATGTCGACATATCCCACCGTATCTACCCTATCGGCCACCGATTTCCCTGACGACCTCAAGAAAGCTGTTATCTCCAAGACCCCCGAAGAAATCGCTCGTGATGAAAAGTTCAGAGCCTTCTTTAGTGCGGATATCGACCTCATCACCCGTACCATCCAAGCCGACCGCCAATACCGAGACAAAATCGACCCCCAGGTCATTCGCCGTGTCAACGAACAAGCCCATACCATGAAATGGCGGGATTTTCAGTATTATATCTCCAATCTCGAAGACCATGCCCACACCATGACTATTATGTATTATAATATTTTCTATAAAAACGCCAAAATACATCGTCTCCTCAATAAAGGTCTCGGTGCACTTGAAGACCAAGACTTTGATTATGTAGTTAATTGGCAAATGGCCAAGTTACGTTTACATATTGAACGGGTGGGAAACCTATTCGTTGGTGAGAATCTATATCGGTAAATCGATGCTCATATGTTACGCGGACGCTTCTTGGTTCTTCTTCTGGATTTTAGTTCCTTTTGTTTTTTCTTACCTCCAAAGTAAGCCGGTTTCGGGTCGGGGTTCGTTTTCATGTCGGCACATGATTTTACCAGTTGTTTAGGGTCATAAATTGTCGGAACTGGTATCACTGTGCCAGGTGGTAACCGACGTTGTATCAACGGGTTCAGTATTTGGTCTACCAACATGTCATAGATGGGGGCGACTACCAACGATACCAGGTTATGCTCGTCTACCTGCCTCATCTGTTTTTTATGTTCATGATGCATCGGTTGACTCAAGTAGTTACCCAGTTCATGGACCGGTGGGTCCGGGTGGCGAGAGGTATAGTACCCATTCATACTGGAATCCAATTCATGGAAATGGTAGTAAGCCGCACTCGCGCCAACCGGGTGAGGCACGAATGCCCGAAATAACTGCGGGTCGATAGTATCTACTCGTACATGAAACGCTCCCACCCTCTTTTCTTCAGGAGGTTTCGCTGCATTGGGAGCATGGAATGAAAAATGAAGCAATGATAATTGTGAAATAGTTTTGAATGTATATATATGGTTTGCCGAATCTAACGACGTGCATTCACATAATTTGGAATTGATAGTATATTCGTCATTAAGTAGAAAAGCATATCCCGGACTGTATATATCAAATGTATATCTATAATCTACTGACAATAGTTGAAGCGGATTGTTACTCTTTTTAGGTAAATATACAAATACTTCCAAGTCACGTCGGTTGACCTCTTCCTTAACTATGTAGGTGCTCCCATAGCCTTCATGGCTAATCTCAAGAAAGTGGCTAAAAAAGGGCATGGCATTGCTCAAAAGGGCATTGACACGCGGTTCAATCTGATGTAATTCCGAATGCCATATCACCGAGTCAAAAATGATATTGTATTCTTCACTGTTACAGTAGATGTTCTCGGAGACTTGGTTATTCTTTTTTTTCCTGGACCTGGCCATCCTAAATATGTCTTCCCTATAAGATAGTCAGATAAAATAACATGTCACCCTCCAATAAAATTGATTACTTACCCCCAGTTCATGCCCCACCCGCAATCTGAATATGTCTACCAAGACCCCTGAAGAAATAGCCAGTGATGAACGGTTCCACGCCCTTTTCACCAGAGACCTCGTTCTTATTACCCGTACCATCCAAGCCGACCGCCAATACCGAGACAAAATCGACCCCCACGTCATTCGCCGTGTCAACGAACAAGCCCATACCATGAAATGGCACGAGTTTTGGTATTACGTGGTCGATCTCGAGAATAATGGTAGCGACATGGTCATCATGTACTGTAATATCTTTTACAAAGACACCAAGATCCATGGTCTCCTGAAAAAGGACCGTAGTTTGTTCAAGGATACTGACTATATTACTCTCAGTAATTGGTTGCTTTCTCGTTTATCGAATAATGCTTCGCGTGAGGGTCTATTTCACGGAGAAGACTTACCGTAGCGGAATACCCTCCGGCCCCGACCCCCCCTTTGATATCCATATAAAGCCATCCCCATAAGAACTCCTATCCACGTCGCCCCCCCCCACCCACCATCCATGGCCCCCACCCTTGAACCCATTGAAGGTATCGCCTCCCTCGCCGACTTCAAGACCCTCCTGGAAACCAACCCCGGTCTCCTCTTCATCAAGTTCGGTGCCGAATGGTGTGCCCCCTGCCAAAAAATCCGGCCCCATATCGAGTCTTGGTTCGAACGCCTGCCCGACCACGCCCAGATCGTCGAGGTGGATATCGACGAGAGCCTCGAGGTGTATGCGTTCCTCAAGAACAAAAAAATGCTCAACGGGGTCCCCACGGTGCTCCTGTACCGCCAAGGGAACACGAACTACCCCCCGGACGACGCCGTCTCAGGGGCCGACCCCAAGGCCGTGGACCAATTTTTTAACCGGGCGCTGGGGTTGTACGCCAACCCCCCGGGAGAACGGTTCTCGATGGCGATCTAACCCTAACCCCCGAAACCCTAACCCACCCCCGGGGCCGAGCAGAGCGAGGACCCCCATAGAAAAATAGAGGTAGAACGTAATTTTTCGACGGGTTGGCCGAGCGGAGCGAGGACATCCCGTCGAAAAATTGATTGAAACCCACCCACCAGACAATATAATGTGCTCCCATACTATACATTGTATTGTCCACCGTTCCAAGATGTCCACGTCCACCGCCGATTCCCCCGACGACTTCAAGAAACCTTATCCTGTGAATAGCGGTATCCCTGCTCCCATGACCGATAAAGAAATTGCAATCGCAGAAAAGTTCAAGACGTACTTTAGTACAGATATCGACGTCATCACCCATACTATCCGAACCGACCGCCAATACAAGGACGTGATCGATCCCCAGATGATTCTCCGGGCCAACGAACTCGCCCGTACCATGAAATGGTCAGATTATCAATATTATATGACGTATCTCGAGGACGACGAACAGGCCATGGCGATGATGTACCAAAACATTTTCTATAAGAATCCCAAGGTTCACCGTATTCTCAAGAAAGGATTGTCCAACCTCACCGAAGACGAGAGTCTGTTTGTAACAAAGAGATTCATGAATCTTCTACGTATGGATGTTCAAAATGATGGGACCCTATTCGTCGGAGAGGAACTAACCCATTGATATTAATATACTACGGTTCTTCCTGGTTTTTCGTAAAATAGCTCTCAATGCTCGACGTGATTGTAATATCCTTCGGGAATTTTTCTTACCCCCAAAATATGGTGGTTTTGGGTCGGGGTTCGCTTTCATATCTGTACAAGATTTCACCGGTTGGGTAGGATTATAAGGACTCGGAACTGGTATCACTGTGCCGGCTGGTAACCGACGTTGTATCAACGGGTTCAGCATTTGGTCTACCAACATGTCATAAATGGGGGCGACCACCAACGATACCAGGTTATGTTCGTCTACCTGCCTCATCTGCTTTTTATGTTCATGATTCATCGGTTGACTCAAGTAGTTACCCAGTTCATGGACCGGTGGGTCCGGGTGGCGGTTGGTATAGTACCCATTCATACTGGAATCCAGATCGTGAAAATGGTAGTAAGCCGTACTCGCACCAACCGGATGAGGTATGAATGCCCGAAATAACTGTGGGTCGATAATATCTACTCGTACATGAAACGCTCCCACCCTTTTTTCTTCGGGAGGTTTCGCTGCATTGGGAGCATGGAACGAAAAATGAAACAAAGATATCGGTGCTATTACTTCGAATGTGTATATTTGGTTGCTCGAAAATGCAGTACATTTACACCATTTGGAATGAATCTGATATTCAACACCACGTAAATAGGTGGCACTCGGCATATATAAATCGAATACATAGGTATAATCCACTGATAATAGCTGAAGTGGGTTCTTACTCTTTTTGGGTAGCTTTACCGATACTTTCAAATCACGTCGGTCGATTTCCCCATCTTGTGTATAAGAACTATTTGTAGACCCCATGCCTATTTTAAGAAAATGACTTAAAAAGGCTAGTTCGTTGTTCAGAAAAGCATCGATAGGCGGTTTCATTCATTGTAACTCGGAAAACCATATCCCGGAGTCAAAGATACCGTTGTATTCTTCACTGTTACAGTAGATGTTCTCCGATACTTGGTTATGTTTTTTCTTTTTGTTCTGGGGCATCCTAAACACGACTACCTGATAAAATAGCCGGATAAAATAATCTCTCGATCCTTTTACCTAAACCCTAACCCAACCTCGGTTCTAAGGCCTCATCCATTCAAATACATCCACGTATCGTCCCCCGCATGAAACCGCTCCCCCAATCCCATATATACATATTGGACATATTCGGTTCCCACGGTCCAACCGCGTATCTGTAAATGCCAGTCGTCCAAGCGTACCCACCCATTTTTCACGATGAGCCGGCGCCCCGGGCCGTCCAAATACACCATCGCATGAAAACGGGCACCGTAGACGGACGACCCGGGGCGAGCCACCTGAGCCACCTCCGCATACCGAGGGTCGTCCCGCGCAAGCCGGCGCACATACCGCCCGTTCCGCCAGCGCACCCACGACCCCTCGTAGGCCAGCACCATGAGTCCGAGTTCCTTGGGCAAGTTTCGGAGACGAGCCAGGACCCCGTCCTCTCCCATCCCCACCTCCCCAGTATGGACATCGGATGTGAGTGCGGATATATGTACAAATCTGTGACCCATATCCCCCGAGTTCACCTCCACGACGTTCTTATACGTGTTCTTATACATGTTGTGTGTATAAGAACCCACCGTCCCTCCCCGGCCGATTCAATTTTTGTCCCAGGCCTCACCCCCCACCCCCTTACCAGTCTTCCATCAGCCCCCCGGCCAACAGGTTCACCGTGTAAGGGTTCGGCGACGCGTCTTCCAGTACCAGGCCCGATACCGCCACCTTGGTCGCCATGGGCACCGTCGGGTTCTCCAACAAAGCCAGCCACCGATTCTTGGTGAAGATCTCGCGCCAGCGCCCCTCGGGGATGTTCTCGGCCAGCCGGCACTCCTCCGTCAGGGGGTGATCGTCCACTCCTAAAAAGGTGGCCCGTCGCGAATTTCTCGATATCCGAAGGTCCGTCCCGTTCGACCCCGGCCCCGGTACCGGTCCCGGCCCCATGGGCCCCCGCCGCCCCGGAAGGGCCACCGGGGCGTCCTCGATACAGGTCACCATATGGATGGGTAAATCACGTTCCCAGGTCAACCCCGTCCCCCCTCGGACCAACGGCCGCCCCGGGTACCGGAACCCGTAGTGGAGACCCCATAACATGAAGAGGATATTCACCAGATAGAGGTTCAACATGATGGGGGTATGGGGTATAGGATATTGATATTGATACAGATATTATATATACGGATACAAGTCCATGTGCCCATGATTCTATATCAATTTTCGACAGGCACCCGACCCATGGGCCCTCGAACCTGGGGTCCAAAAAATTGATCCACCTTTTCCTCCAACGTCCAACCCCCCAAACACCACCCAACCACCACCCAAACCATGTTGAGAAACGCCCACGCCAACGCCAACCACCGCCAACCCCCCGTCGACGCCGAGGAGCGCCGCCGTCAACGGGTGGCGGTGCTCGACCGCATGATCCGCCGCTATGAACGAGAGGAAGCGATCCACGAACCCCCGTACAAGCAGTTTTACCAGTGCTTGGTACGAGAGAGGGTACGGCTTATGACGGCGGAAGAGCGGGAACAGCATCGTCAGGCGATCCAAAATAAAAAAAGGGCGGACTGGTTCAAAAAAACTGAAAAACCGGCCCGCGTGGTGAAAATTTCGGAATTGGACCGGCCTTGTGAGGAGGGGTGTATGATATGCCTGGAAAACCACCCCAAAAATGAGATGGTGGTCTTGGGCTGTAACCACGAGCTCGGTCGTACCTGCCTGTTCAAAATGGCCGAACTCCACCCGTTGACCGCGAAGCTATGCCCACTATGCCGCGACCCCATCAAAGCCTTCCAGGGGTTCCGCCGGCGGGCCGCCCCTCGACCCCGTGAACCGGCGCCCAAATAGGTATAAGTATAGGTAGGTTAGCTATTAGATATTAGGGCCTAGTTTGTGTGTAATTTTTTACAGGATGGGCCCTCGAGGTCGAAGGCGCCGGGTGCGACGTCCGCCACCCCCAAACAACAGGGTCCGGGCCACTCCATCGATGGTTTGACGACGGGTGGGCCGTGGGTTTTGACGAGCCAGTATCATCCCACTACAATCCACCACACTCGGTACTGTAGCATCATATGCCACTGCCACAGGGGGGCTGAAACCTGAACGTCGATGCTGCGGTCAATGGATTCAATACGTTCGTCACCACCATATTGTAAATCGGACGGAGCACATCTCAATTTTTGCCTGAATACCGTCGGGTCGGCCCCGTCCGACCCCTCCCCCTTTTCAACGAATCGTCACATAGGCCGGCTCGCCGGCGCCGGCCCCCTCCTCCCCCGTCATGTCCCGCCGGGTCGCCTCCCGCATCACCTGCTTCTGGTACTCGAGTTGCCGGTCCATCCACCGCTCCTTGACCTCCTGCGACACCGTACAGTGGAAATGGCGTTCAAAATCCTCCGGGGAGGTATAAAACAGGTTGCCGTACCGGTTCTGGCCCACCTCCCCCGTCGCCATCGCCACCTTGAAGTACGCGTACTCGTCCCGGCGCCCCACCCGCATGTTCTTCTCCCGGATACCACTGACGGCATGACGAATCAAGGTCCCCGGTTGGACCCGGGTCATGTACATCTCCACCGGTACCCGGCGCCCACGTACCCACTTGTAAATCAGGTGGTGTCCCGGTTCCATCGCCGCCATGTTACCCCGGATATCCCGACCGGACCCCCCACTCCCACCCCCCCGGGTACCCAGGTAAGCCAAGGGGTGGCGGGTGGCTTGGCCCAGGCTGGCCGCCTTACCCGCGTAGCCCCCGTACATCGGATGCGGCCGGGTACTCAAGTCCGACCGGTACGACTGGTCATCGTGGAAATCACCCTCCCCCCCGGCCCCGGCCCCGGCCGACCCCCCGTAGCCCCCGAGAGGGTCCGACCCCCCCGTCTCCGGCCCCGGGCCAGCCCCCTCCCCCTCGGTCTCCACCCGTGGTTCCATCGTCATAGGGTACACCATTGGGATATCAAATAGATAGGTATAGGACACACACACGTACACGTACACACACGCTTGAAGCTTTACTGGCATATAGTATACGTCAATCTTTATACCGATTCAGGTGTCATCACCCCATCTCTTATACCCCATGTCCGATACGAATCCCACCACGATGGAACGACTCGATGTGGTCCGGGACCTCCTCGCCACCATGACCCGCTTCTTGGGAAAAATCGCCACCGAGGTGGGCCGGCTGGTCGATACGGTCTACGGGTTCATCCAGGCCTCGTTTGGGGCCATCGTGCAAGGGGCCGCGGGTAGTCCCCCATTTTCGTGGGTATTTTTAGGGGCTTTGTTCGTGGTGACCCTCCTATTCATGGGGGTGAGCCAACGGGTGGCGGACACGGTCTTGGGGGTGGCCCCGGCGGAGGACCTGGCCCGGCGAACCTATATGGTCTCCATATTCGGATGGCTCCTCCTCTTATGGTTGACGGTGGGCCTGGTGGCCAAGAAACCGACCCCGAGGGCCGAACCCTAACCCCGGGGGCAGAACTAAGAGAGAAACCGGTCGACCGACCCCCTTCGCCCCCGGCCGCCACTAATCCGTGAGTTCCTCCTCGATACTAGGAGTATCCTCCGCCCCATCTTCCAAGAGGGTGATGACGATATTCTCCGGGGCGGGGCCGGGGGCCGGGGGAGGATTCCGGGGAGTGGAGGATTCGTACGACATGGAACTCTGGGGACTACCGTCAGGGGAGGTGGATGGTATTTGTATCGGGGGTACAATTACCGGGGTGGCCGTCACCGCCTTGGCAGGGAAGGGTTCGTTCACCATCACGATATAGTCCTCTTCATGGGTCACCCGTTTTTTCATGACCGAGGTGGGGCCACCCCCCGAAACCGGGGGAGGCCGAGGTAAAGACTGAAACGGAACCAAGGTCACCGGACGGCTGGTAGGGTCACTCGTGGGGTGACGGGTCGGACTCGGATTGGGGCTCGGGATGGGGTCAGAACGTTCCGACCGGGACGATTGCCGTAACGTCGGGGTCGACCGGCGTCCAACCTGTTCAGGGCGAAGATACGAGATTTGTACGGGGGCACCGGGCCGTATGGATTCTTTTCCACTGGTTTCCGACGGGGGGCGTGAGGAGGAGTGTGAACCAGGGAGAGTACGACCGGTTCCCACCCCCCTCTCCGGTAAAGATTTATTCGTGGTCGATTTAGGAGAGGAATGACGAGCCTCCCCCATCACCTCGGGTCGAGGTGTGATCCGGGGGGTCTCGGAAAGGTTCATCCGAGGGGTCGTCATCGGGGTCTCACGCGGAGTTTCTCCATCCTCACTGGGTGTATGACGAAACACCGATTTCAAAAAGGAATCCCGTATCCCGGTGATGGGCTGCTGTATAAAATTCTTCATCGTGTCCAGGTATTCACGGGACGACGCTCGGCGGGGAGGGGTGGGGGTGGGGGTGGGGGTCATGTTGGTCGGTAAGAACCCCCACCGCCGTTTTTTCTCCTCCTCGTCTTCAGCCCGAAGTACGATATCATGTTTCAGTAGGTTCTCTCGACTGAAATCCCGAACGACCGGGGGATATTTCGTCGGAGGGGCACTCCCCTCCGCTTGCTCGATATCCGTATCTTTGTCCCCCTCCTTCTTGGTGGCCCCCGTCACTCTTGTCACCTCGGTCCCCACCTCACTTCCCACCGTCCGGTTCATATCTGTATTGGCCCGGTTGATCTCGTATTCTTGGGCGGTATAGGACCCATCACTCATATCCGCATCGTCCTCTTCCCCTCCCAGGTCCATCTTGGCACTACGTAACGAGAGCCGGCGAGCCGCATCAATCGAATCCTGCTCGGTAAACCACTTACGCCGTTTGTCATTGATACTCACAATGACATCACAAATATCCGGTTTTTTGATATTCCGAAACCGCCGTCGTTCTTCATCGGTCCGTCCCTCATACTCGTCGCGAAATTTCCGGATAATATGTGGGGGGATACTCTGGGTACTCTCCATTAGGCGGTCAAACTCACGCCGACTGAATTTCAAAAACGTCCCCGCATCGACCCGTTCTTGGGGGGTCTTGGTCAGTTCGATGGAAATACTCCGGGCGTACTTATCCCAGGCCAGCGCGGCCAACCGGTGGGCTTCCTTCAGCTCCGCCACCTTCAAATACTGTTGTATGGTGGTGAGAATCCCGATCAAAATATTGATACAACCGATGGCCATCGTGGCGTAGGGCTGGTCGGGGAGGGGGATACTGGCCGTGGCAAACGACGCCGTCCCACTGATGGTGGAAAACGTGATGGTGGGTATCGTGAACCACGCGTTCAAGAACGAATAATAGTCGTGGGTATGATGGTTCAGCCACCGGTAACATTGGGCAATATCCCCCCATTCGGCCAGGATTTCTTCATTCTCGTAGGACCATTCCACCATCGTCTTGGTATGGGCCTGATTGACCGCGACCTCATCACTATCGTCGACCACGGTGGCATTCGTGTTTTGAAAGTTCGATGGCACCCGACTGACACTTGAAATGATGGAACCAGGTGAACGTCGCGCCATGGGATATCGGATTCACGTGACGTATACCAACCAAACCCCCAAGGATACTTCTACTATATCGGTAGACAACCCGTCCCTGCCCCGTCCCACCCCTACCCCAGAAAATTGATTCACGAAATCTCCGAACACCCCGGACGTCATCCCACCCATCGAAAACCCCACTCTCAACGTGTCCACCACTACCACCACCCACCCATCCTATACCATGTACGACCCGTGCTACGCCCATATCTACCGTAACGAGACCAACCAGTACGTGGTGGACTTCCCCGAAGACCCTCACCACCATCCGTACGAGCCGTATGTCCACCCCCAGGTGGCGGAGACGGCTCCCCAGGGTCATCCACTCCCGGCGACCCCCCTCAATACATATATCCAGTGGCATACGGCCCATACCCACACCCCGGGCTCCGAGGTCGACCTCACCCACCCGAGCCACCTCCGGGTGGAACTCGAGCCCCCGTCGTTCGAGCACTCTCGTACCACCCAGTTTGGTACCCTGACCCTCCAAGCTCCCCCCGTCCATGTCAGCCAAGCCCCCCTCGCCATCCTCCTCAATATCGATAATTCGAGTTCGATGGACGCCCCCCAAGCCGACGACCACTCCAAGATGGACTATATCAGACATACCCTCAAAAACATCTTGACCGTGTTGTCTGAAAAAATCGCTAGCCACCCTGACCTCCAAATCTACTTGTGTATCGACCTGTTCAGCCATGCTGTGACCAACCTGTTTCACCTCACCCCCCTCCCTCCCACAGGTACCGAGGCGGCCTCGGCCTCGAACTCGGCCCCGGCCCCGGCCCTCGTCCGTCAAGGTGATTTCATCCTACTTAACCAGGCCAGCCTCGAGCTGTTTGAGCAAGAGATTCGTCGTATCCGTCCGTGGGGCTATACCAACCTCGAAGCCTCCCTCAAGAGTGCTAAAGAAAAACTGGCCCACTTCCGGGCCGACCACCCCGAGTTCCGGGTGGCCCATATCCAACTGACCGACGGGGAAGCCACCGCGGGGAAGCGGACGCCCCTCGAGCTCTCCGTCCATATCGACACGACCTACCCCAACATCTTCGTCGGCTACGGGGAAGACCACGATAGTCGTCTCCTGACCACCCTCGGCGAGCTCGACCCCCGGTGTGAGTATCGGATGGTGGATACCCTGGCTCATACGGGCCTCGTCTATGGTGAACTCTTGTACAACCTCCTGTACCCTTACCATGACCAGCCCATTCTCATCACGATGCCCCCGGGGACGGCCATCTACGACTGGAAGACCAATACCTGGGGTCCGAATCTGATGGTCCCCCCGCTCACCGGGGGGATGGAGAAAGTGTATCATGTCCAGGCAGACTACCGGATGCACCCGGACCGGACCTGTGCGACCCTGTACTATACCAACAATGTGTTCACCCCGTTCGACGTGGCCCAACCGCTCCCCCCTCTCCAGACCATGGCGACCGAGGAGGGGGAGGTCGAGGAGACCCTCCGTGACGATTTGACCAAGTACTTGTTACGCCAACTCACCCAAGAGGCCATGTACATGGCCCGTCAATACGAGGAGGTCGAACACACCCGTCCGAAGCCGGTGTCTCCCCCGGCGACCCCTGTCCCGGGCCACCGGGGTCGGCGGATACCCGACCCCCTCCCCATGGTGCGGCAGACCAATCGCCCCCCGGTACCCCTGGAGGAGGTATTGGAACGCCTCGACCAGACGGCCACCCTATTGACCCGGTACCAGACGGAGTACTTTGCGGGTGAGCCCCAGGACCAAGAGTTTGTCCAGACGCTGTTGGATGATTTGACGGTGACCCGGCGGACGGTGGGGACCCCCAGGGGCTTCATGTACACGGCGGCTCGCCAGACCACCCAGGGACGGCAGCATATCTATACCCCGGGGAGTGCGACAATCGGGTCGGTGATGACGGACCGGTACGATGACCTCCCGGAGCCGGAGGCCGACCATCGCCACTCTCCTCGGTACATGAACCATACCCAGACTCAGAGTATGAGTGCGGACCTATTGGATGTCATGACCCAGGTCCAAGGGTGGGACCACTCCCCGGTGACCCCGGCCACCCCTTCCCGGACCCCCACCCGGACCCCGACACGTTTCCCGTTTCCACGTATGACCCAGCAAACCATTCGGGATTTGTATGAGCAATACACCCAGGACATGACCCAGGGGATGTCCGAGGACCTGGCCGAGACGTTCACCCAAGGGCTGGAGGCGGATATGGCGGTGGGCTGGGACCACCCCACCCTGGAGGAGGCCCCGGACCAAGACTTGGACCAATCCTCGGACTCGGACCTCACCCTCTACCGCTCCCGGGCCCTCACCCAAGAGATGGATATGGATATGGACACGGACACCCCCCTCGACGATAGCCTCGATTTCCATCCGTTGAATCTCGATGACCTGGTGGAGAACCCCCGGTCCCATACCCATACCATCCCTCGGGTCATTCACTACGATGAGTCACACCTCCTCGACGACAGTGAGGAACTCAGTACGGTGTTTCGGTACCTGTCCGAGGACGACGAAGTGGATATCACCCTGAGAGGACCGGACCACCCCCTGGACGACCAAGACGAGGACGTGGACCGGAGTGACGAATACTCGAGTGACGATGACCATGTGGATGACGACCCGAGCCTGGCGTACGAGTGTTGGGACTTCCAGCGCTGAACCATGAACCCGAACACCACCTACCCCATACACAACCCATACAAAACCATAAAAAATCCTAATCGCCACCAGCCTCTCCTCCCGAGGTCTCACCCGAGAGGTGGGCGCCGAGCCCGAGTCCCCCTAGCCTCTCCCTAGCCTCTCCGTGCCACCCTCTCGGCTTCCTGGCTCTCACCCTAGCCTCTCTCACCCTAGCCTCTCTCACCCTCACCCTCACCCTCACCCTCACCCTTTTTTTACGGTCCCGCACCCCCAAGGCTCGGTTGAAACCCCCTGTTCACAATGAATGTATAGGATATAGAAATAGCTGTATTTAAACACCATATATATCTCCGTTCCATCCCCCACCATCATGCCCAGTAAGAATCAAAAGAAGGCCAAACGGGCGGCGACGGCCGGCTCCGCCGGCCCGGTCCCGGTCCCCCCCGAGAATTTCGTCAAAATTGTCACCGATATGTGTGCGGACCTCTCGCTCACGTTCCCCGAGTACGCCTCCACCTGGGCCCGCTGGCAAAAGGACACGCTGGCCGGGCTCACTCCCGAGGCCCATACCCAAGAAATCCAAACCTTGTTCGAGTACTGTCTCACCGTCTTCCCCGAGCGGTTCTTCGATATCCTGTACAAAAACACCGATATCTTCACCCCGGAGAACCCCACCCCCACCCAGTTCCTCCCGGGGGTGGAGTTCAAGGCCTTGTATAATTGTGAGGGGGTCAGTGATGCCACCCGGAATATCATGTGGAATTATCTTCAACTCCTCCTGTTCACAATCTTGGGGAGTGTCCAAGACAAGACCAAGTTCGGGCCCACGGGGAACCTGTTTGATGGTATCGATGAACAGGACCTGTTTGCGAAACTCTCCGAAACCATGCAGAACATGACGGATTTTTTCCAGCAGGCCGCCACGACGGACCCCGACACCGAGGCCTCCACCGAGGCCGGCACCGAGGCCGGCACCGAGGCCGGCGCCGGCGCAGCCGGCCCCAAGATGGATATCCCCCTTCCCCCCCAGATGCCCGATATCAAATCTTTACACGAGCACCTCAAGGGCTTGTTTGACGGTAAAATCGGGGCTTTAGCGAAGGAGCTCGCCGAAGAAATCACGGGTGACCTGTCGAGCCTGTTGGGGGAAGACGCCGCCAATGTGAAATCGACCCAAGATGTGCTCAAACTCCTCATGAAGAACCCCGCCAAGATCAGTGGCCTCATCAAGACCATCGGGGACAAACTCAAGACCAAGATCAACAGTGGGGATGTCTCCCACGAGGAACTCATGAAAGAGGCCACCGAACTTTTAGGTAAAATGAAGGACATGGGTGGGGGGGCCGGGGGGGGTATGGACCAGTTCAAGGAGATGTTTAAGAACATGGGGGTACCCATCCCCAAGGGGGCCCGGGTCGATATGAACGCCGTCAACCAAATGGCGAGCCAGCTGAGTATGCGTGAGCGTCTGAAGAAGCGGATGATGGAGAAGAAGGCCGGACAGATGGCCCAGGCCGCCGCCCTCGCCGCCCAGGCCGCGGAACGGGAACGGCAGGCCAACCTGGCTCCCCAGAGTCTCCAAGAACTCTCCGCCCAGTACGGGCTGGACCTCGAGTCCAACGAGGGAATCGCCACCGGTGCTGCCCCCAAGAAGAAGAAGGGGAAGAGATAAGACCCGGACCCAGACCTCGGAACCCCACCTCGGGACACACGGTGTGCTCTCCAGATAGAGTATAGGACGAACCCCCATCCCCCTACCCGATACCCGATACCATGTATGTGTTGAAATTCCTCCATTTACCGGTGTTCTTGGCGAGCCTCCTCTTGGGGTTGGTGGCCGTCTATATGTTGAACGAAGGGGAGACCCGTAAAATCTATGTGTATCCCACCCCCGAAAACTTGGCGAAAATCCAGTACAAAGACGGCACCGACACCTGTTTCGAATTTGAACAGATTGAAATCCAGTGCCCCACCAACCGGAGCCAGGTCGCCAAGATTCCGGTCCAAGCCTGAGGGACGAGTCTCTCCCAGTTCTCTCTCTGATATCTATTTCATGTATAATAGATATCAGTATGGGTATCCGTATGTGTGTGTGTGCCCGAGAGCCGGCTAGCCGTTCCCCGAGACATCATAATCCACGGTATAGGTGATATCGATGGATTCGATGGGTCCACTCCCGTGGTCTTGGAGAAGGGCCCGGAGGATGGGTTCCAGGTCCGGGATACTGTTGTCCCCCTCCAAGTTCCCCTGTAATCTAGGGTAATTCTCATCGGGATGGGTGACCCGAGGAGGGGGCTCGGCCGAATTCATCAGCATGTCGTGAAAGGTCTGGTGGTCGTGGTCATGATAGATATTACTCGGCAGGGCCGCCTGGAGGTCCAATTGGCGAGCAAAGGCTTCCACCAAGGGATGTAACCGGTCCACGATATCAATATCGTCTTGGTTCGGCGGGGAATCCGGTCCTACCACCGGGACGGGGGCCGGGACGGGGGCCGGGACGGGGGCCGGGACGGGGGCCGGGGTCGGAACCACCAGGGTCATCGTGTTCCCCGAGAGGTCCGTCACCGTCACCACCCCCGAGATATCCACCACCTCCCCCATAGTAGGGGCCCGGGACCGCCGGGGGGCGACCCCCGGGGACAAGACATTACACCGACAGAGAGGGCACTGCGAGCTCCGCTGAAACCACCGCCGTAACGAACTGGATTTGAACTCGTGTCCACAGTGGAGAATCCGTGAGATGTGTTCACCGGGTTGAAAAGCATCCAGGGTGATGGGGCACACCGTGGCCATGGCCGCCCCCGAGATATCCGCCACCCCCCCGACCCCACCCCCGACCCCACCCCCCACCTCGTTCGTACCGGACCATACATACTCTTGGGTGACCTCCTGGATTTGGATTTCGGTCAAGGGCTGCTCGTTGGGTTCCACCGTGGGGGTCACATAGGGGAACACCGTATAACGTACAAACCGGTGGGGACGGGTGACAACGGGGAGGGGGGAGGTCGCCCCCGCCGTCGCCGCTCGGGTACCGGTTCCCGTACCCGCCCCGGTGGTGGTGGTCCGCCCCGCTGTCGGCACCGCCCCGGTGGTCTGCCCCCGTGGGGGGGTCGTATAATTACGGTCGTCGTAGCTGTTGAATCCGAAATAGAAATCACTGTAAAGCCGGAGGGAATCTTCCATCGTCCGGTGGTAGTCCCGCATGGTGGCGAAATAGGCCCCTCCCGTGTTGTAAATCTCCTGAATCCCGTTACGGGACCGGGTACGGGAGGCGACCAAGCCGTCAATAATCATTTGAGTGGTATAGTTACATTCCATCATGTTTTGGTGGTAGAGCTGCATCATCTCGTGGTATTCCGAACGTAAGGGGGGACGGTTGGTCCATTCTGTCCCCATCCCCGGAGTGGCCGGTGCCGCTACCGGGGGGGCGGGCCTCCCCCCCATCCCCATCCCCATCCCCATAGGTCGGGTGGTGGAAGACCCCGACCCCGACCCTGAATCCGAGTCAATAAACGCCTCCATAATCATCTCGGCCAGGCGCTGGGAAAGAGGATGCATATCCGAGGCCGAGCCCGACCGTGGCCGACCCCGTTCCGTCCCCAACCCCGGTGGCCAATAAAAAGACGAGGTGGTGGCCGATGACGTCATCGATGGGGTGGTGGTCGTGGTGGTGGGGGTGGGGGTTATACCTAAAGAATTCAATAGTAGTTCTTGGAGAGCCCGGTCCAGCTCGGGGTTCGTCCCCCCACTCCGTCGCCTGACCGGAGGGTACGTAGTATTAGAATACGATGATGACATATGGACCTCTCAATGGGTCTGACGACCGATACGATACGATACGATATTATATCCTATCCTATCGGTTCATTTGCTTCTGACGATTTTGACGCTTTTTCTCGCCTGCCGACGCGAGCCGGCCTTGAGGGTACGTGGTTTACGGCGGCGGCGGCGCCCCCCCGCGAGAGGCATCTCTCGGCCCGGGTACGGGGCGGGGGCCTGACCAGGGTACGGAGCGGGGGCCTGACCAGGGTACGGGACCAGGGCAGGGGCCGGGGCTAGCCCCATCCGGTTCACCCAGGCCGGAGGAGGGGGCTCCATCGCCGGTGCCGGCTCCTCATCTGAATCATAGTCACACTCACTCGTCAAACTCTGGACAATGATGTCCCGGGTCTCCTGCTCCTCCAAGATACTGTTGGCAATGACCCGCACCCGCTGTTGGATGTACGCCCGTAAATCCGGGTCGGTCCGTAAAGTGTTTTCCAGAGTCTCGATGACCGTATGGGTGAGCTCGGGTGACCCGTCGACAAACATCTTGGCCAACGATTCACACATACACCGCTTCAGTTCGGGGTACATTTTATTCACCATATCCTCAATGGCCCCGCCACTGATGACGGACTCTTCGGGCCCCGGACCCGTGGTGGTGGTCACGGCCGCGGTGGGGGGCGGTGCCGGCACGAGGCCCACCTCCCCGTGTTCAGAGGGATGGGTCCCCTCCCGGAGGTGTTCGGCAGCGTTGGCCCCCAGGGTCGCCATCGAGGCCACCCCCTTGGCCGCCAAAGCATCCTTGGCCAACGTCCCGGCATGAGCGAGCCCTTCTTTGGCTAGAGTTTCGGCACCTCGGAAGGCTTCGTGGGCCACCGTGGACCCCACTTTTCCGACCCCCTTGACCGCCGCCCCGGCCGCTCGGGCCGCGAGTCCTGGTAATACAAAAGCCATGGGTGATGGATAATCGATATAAGGTGGATATAGGTATATGTATAGGGGGTATGGGGGTATGGGGGTCCTCCACGTTCGTATATAGTATATGGCGAAAATTGATTGTGTTGACCGGGTAGGGGGTATCCCGGTACGCGTCCATTGTACTGTCTTTCCTTCTTTAGCTGGTGTATGAACGACGAGCCCGTCGGTCCGAGCCAAGGATACCCCTCCCCCCCGGTGGTGTCAGAAAACGCCACGGAGGCGACCCCCGACCACGACGTCGATTTCGACCCCGAGCCTCCCTCGGGGGAACGGCGTAAGACCAAGAAAAATAAGCGTATCATCAGCCAGGCCGAAAAAACCCGCCTATGGAACCTGTTTGATACCGAAAAGGACCGGTTGAACACGGGTGACCCTGAGCCCGAGCCTCCCACCCCCATCACCGAGTCCAAGCCCGAGCCCGAGCCTGAGCCCGAGCCCACCACCCCGGTTCTCCACCGCTGCTATAACTGTAACCATATCCTCATGATTATGGAAGACGGCTTCCCCACCTGTATCAATACCACCTGTGGGGTCATGTATAAGGATATCTTGGACTACTCCCCTGAATGGCGGTTCTACGGCCCCACCGACCGGAACACCGCGGACCCTACCCGGTGTGGGAACCCCATCAACCCCCTCCTCGTCGAATCGTCATTCGGCTGTAAAATCCTATGTGACAACCGCTCGTCCTACGAGATGAAAAAGATTCGTAAGTGGACCGAATGGCAGTCCACTCCTCACCGGGAAAAGTCCCTCTACGAAGAATTCCAGTTTATTACCATCATGGCCCAGAACGCGGGTATCCCCAAGATATTTATTGACTACGCCATGATCATCCATAAGGATATTTCCGAACAAAAAATGTTCCGGGGGATGAACCGGGACGGTATCAAGGCGGCCTCCATCTATATCTCGTGCCGACTCAACGGTTGCCCCCGGACCGCCCACGAAATCGCGGAAATCTTCAAACTGGACAAGCAGAGTACGACGTACGGGTGCTCGATGGCCGTCAATATCCTCCATAACATTGAACGGAACATTGACCCGGCTCAAAAAACCGAGCTAGGGACCACCACCCCGAGTGCGTTCATTGACCGTTACTGTAGCCGACTCAATATCACGAATGAGCTCGCTCTCCTGGCCAAGTTCATCGCGAAGAAGGTGGAGACCAACAATATTGTATGTGACAATACCCCCCAATCGTCGGCAGCGGGGATTGTGTATTTTGTGGCGCAGATTTGTAAATTGACCATCAGTAAGTCCGATATTAAGGCGATTTGTGGGGTGAGTGAGGTGACCATCAATAAATGCTATAAAAAGTTGGACGGGATCCGAGACCAGTTGGTACCCCAGTGTATCTTGGACAAGTATGCGGGGGTGACGGAGACCTAAGTCGAGCCCGGGCCTGCCCACCCATGTCTGTCCGTCTATGTCGTTATAAACCGGTATTTTTTTTATCCCCATATACCAATTAAAGAATAAGCCCGTGTGAATGGATCCGAACGAACCGGTGGCTGAGGAGGTGACGGAGACGGTGGTTGATGTGGACACGGTGTTGGAGCCGATGGGGAACCCGACGGATGCACCGGAAAATATCACGGTTTCTTTAGGAGAAGCCGGGGAGGCACCGGAGGTGCCGACCGAACCCGTCTCGGTGACCGAGCTTCCTCCCGAGCCGGTGGAAGAGGAGGCCCGGGTGGCCGAGGTGGTGGAAGAGACCCCTATGGAGGTATCGGAACCCGAGCCGGTGGAGGAGACTCCGATAGAGGTATCGGAACCCGAGGTGGTCGAAGAGGCTAGCCCCGAGGTGGTCGAAGAGGCTAGCCCCGAGGTGGTGGAGGAGGCCCCCGTGGAGGAATCTGCACCCGAGGTAGTGGAAGAGACCCCTGTGGAGGTGGTGGAAGAGGACCCTATGGAGGAAGCGAGTCCCGAGGTGGTGGAAGAGACTCCGATAGAGGTATCGGAAACCGAGGTGGTCGAAGAGACCCCTATGGAGGAATCTGCGCCCGAGGTGGTGGAAGAGGAATCTGCCCCCGAGGAGGCTAGTCCCGAGGTGGTCGAAGAGGCCCCGATAGAAGAATCTGTGCCCGAGGTGGTGGAAGAGGAATCTGCGCCCGAGGAGGCTAGTCCCGAGGTGGTCGAAGAGGCCCCCGTGGAAGAGTCTGCTCCCGAGGTGGTGGAAGAGGAATCTGCCCCCGAGGAGGCTAGCCCCGAGGTGGTGGAGGAGGTCTCGATAGAAGAATCTGCACCTGAGGTGGTGGAGGAGGTCCCGATAGAAGAATCTGCACCTGAGGTGGTGGAGGAGGTCCCGATAGAAGAATCTGCACCTGAGGTGGTGGAGGAGGTCCCGATAGAAGAATCTGCACCTGAGGTGGTGGAGGAGGTCCCTGTGGAGGAGACTCCGATAGAAGAATCTGCCCCAGTGGAGGTATCGGAACCCGTGGAGGAGGCCCCGGCTCCCGAGCTTGTGGAGGAATCTGCACCTGAGGTGGTCGAAGAGGCACCCGTGGAGGAATCTGCACCCGAGGTGGTCGAGGAATCTGCTCCCGAGCCTGTGGAGGAGGCCCCGATAGAAGAATCTGCCCCAGTGGAGGTATTGGAACCTGTGGTCGAGGAATCTGCCCCCGAGCCTGTGAAGGAGGCCCCCGTGGAGGAGGCTAGCCACGAGCCCGTGGAGGAGGCCCCGATAGAAGAATCTGCCCCAGTGGAGGTATTGGAACCTGTGGTCGAGGAATCTGCCCCCGAGCCGGTGGCGGAGGAGTCCACCCCCACTCCGCTTCCGGATTTTCCGTCCGAACCCGTGGAAGAAGTCCCACCCCCCGTCGCATCCGAGACGACCCCCGACGAGGCTCCCACCCCTGAACCTACGTCCGATACTCCAGAGCCGACGTTTGAGACCCCGGAGCCCGCTCCCGAGTCTGAGCCCGCTCCCGAGTCTGAGCCCCCCGTCGACGTCATCCCTGAGCCGACTCCCCACCCCCCAGCTCCGGAACCCACCCCTGAACCCCCCGTCACCCCGCCCTCAACCCCCGCCCTCGTGTTCATCGTCCCTTTCCGGGACCGTGAGGCCCAACGCCAGGTCTTTGAACAACACATGAAGACCCAAATCCTGGCCAACATCCCCCCGGATTATTATCAAATCATCTATGTGCACCAACGTGACGGGCGGTCGTTCAACCGCGGGGCCATGAAGAACATTGGCTTTCTCACCGTCAAGAGCCGCTACCCCGATACCTACCGTAACATCACCCTGGTGTTCAACGATGTCGATACCCTCCCGGTCGATACCACTGTCATCCCCGACTATACCACCACCCCCGGGGTCGTCAAGCATTTCTTCGGGGTCCCTCAGGCCCTGGGAGGGATTTTCTCCATCACGGCGGGGGATTTCGAGGCTCTCAATGGCTTCCCCAACTACTGGACCTGGGGCTACGAGGACAATTTCATGTACCAACGGGTGGTCGCCGCCAACCTGAACATTGACCGGGCGATGTTTTACCCGGTGGGGGATACGGCCCATATCCACCAGGGTCAAAACGGGGTGACCCGGGTCATCAACCGGGTCGAGTTTGACCGCTATGTGCGTAAGGTGCCCGAGGGTATCAACACGATACAGAATCTGGTGGCCCAGCCCGTTCCCGGGACGGATTTCGTGGATGTCTTCCAATACGGGACGGGATTTGAGCACCAACCCCGGTACGATGCGGTGTATGATATCTCCAAGGGGAACCAGCCTTACCGGGTGGGGTACTCGTCGGTCCGGCGGAGCCGGATGAACATGGTGGCGTTTTAGAGAGGGCCGGCTCCGCCGGCCCCAGGGGCCTCGTTCCCAACAGGTAGCCGATACATAATACAATACACATGGTGGTCCCCGGTCCCCCCTCCCCAAATAGAAATACCCAAATAGAAATAGATATATGATATTGTATATAATAACATATACCCCAGCTCATGTCCCACCTCGCATCCAACCTCGCATCCAACATCATGTTCACCGCCCATACCACCTCCTCGTCATCGTCACGCCGGCGCTCGCCACCGCCTCCCGCTCCCGCACCGGCCCGGGCCCCCGTGCCACCACCCCCCACGTCGGCCGGGTTTCTCCAGACCATGGCGGAGGGAGTCGCCCTCGGAGTGGGGTCGTCCCTCGGTCACCGGGCCGTGGGGGCGGTCTTGGGGTCGGCCTCGGAGGTGGCCTCGGGACCGGCCTCGGCGCCCACCCGGACACTTCCCACCCCCTGTACCGATGCCCTGGACCAATTCCACCAATGTATGACCCGGTTGGACCCCGATAACGACTGTACCATTCTCTACCGGATGTATCACGAATGTGTCCAGGGAATCCGGGGTTAGGGTCAGGGTCAGTGCCGGGTATTGATATCGAAATACGCCCCCACAATAATGATACCCGCCAACACTATAAACACCAAGGTCCCCACCAGTATATAAAACCCCATGTACCCGAGTCGGCAGGAGCAGGGGGTGGGTCGGTGAGGGGCCACCACCGCCCCCATCACCGCCACCGTTTCAATCTCGTGGTCCGAGAGGTCGGCATATACCTGTATGTCCCGGATATGGGTATGGGGAATCAAGGCCACCGGGTGGTCATGCCGATAATCGGGCTTGTCCCCCAACTGGTAGGGTTGGATATTATGAGCGGCGAGGGCGGTCACCATGGGAAGGGGGGTCGCCTCCGGGGGGTCCAGTCCCCACCGGTTCTCTTCTAAATCCACCCCATAAATGTCATGGCGTGGACGTTTCTTGGCCCGTTCGATACGTCGGGTCGGGGGGTCCATATACACACTCTATAGATATGGGTCAGCCGGTCGTTCACGTCGCCCCCAGGTCCTCCAAGATTCGCCCCAGGGCGGCCCGGTGGGTCTCCGTGTTCTCCGTCGTCGCCCCGTAGGTCACCTGGTCGGGGTGGATCCGATAATACATCAACACCATGGGGATATTATGGAGTTCCCCGTGGGCCTTGAGCACCCGGCATTCCAAGTCGAAATCGTCCAAGATGGGCCGGCGGCCGTCGGGGTCCGTCAGGCCGTACGTCTCATACACATCTCGGTAATTCCCCAGGGCCAGGATGGCCTCACGGCGTAACATGAGACTGGGGTGACTCATGATCCAGGGGACGGGGGCCTCCAAGAAAGCCTCGCGTTCGACCGGGGGGAAGACCCGGTCTTGGAGCCAAATCCGGCTACCGGATACGTCCCGGAACATCCGGATCCCCGTCCCGCACAGGGGGACCTCCGGGTGGGACCTCATATACTCAAACTGGGTGAGGAGCCGGTGGGCCACCATCACGTCATCGGCATCCATACGGGCCACCAGGGGGTGACTACATGTCTCGAGCCCCCGGGCCAAGGATTCGGCCACCCCCCGGTTCTTGGAATGTCGAATATATCGGACCTTGACGAACCGGGAGGTGCGGCGGAACCGGCGTAGCTCCTCTTGCATGTACTCGGCGACCGCGGGCTCGCTCCCGTCGTCGACCCAGACCACCTCGAACCCCAGCCTGCTCCCCCGCTGACTCCGGATGGACTCCAGGCATTCGCGGACGTACTGGCGGGGAGTATTGTACGCCGGAATCAGGATCGAGACCCACTGGTCGGCCGGGGGGTCCCGGAGAGCCTCGGGGAGTTCCAAGGCCGTGATGTCCGCATAGTTGTTCTTGGTCGTCCCCCATTCTTGGTAGGCATAGACCCGCTTGTGCCCGTCGTAGACCGCCCCCGTGAAATGAAAGGGGAGGAAAAAATGGCTGGGGAACACGGTAAAATCGGGGTAGCGCCCCGTCTCCAAGAACCGGGTGATGACCCCGGGACCGACACTGTACCAGGCCTTGAACTGGGGAATCATGTCCGTGGCCTCGGGGGACGTCCGTATCCAAGACAGGATATCGGCACAGAGGGGGTGACCGGGGACGAACCCCATGGCGACCGTGGCGATGAGCTTCCCCCGCTCCGTCTCGTTCTCAAAGGCGGCCCAGGCCACCGTCTTGGGGTGGAAGAAGATGAGGGGGTCGAGGGGTTCCACACAGATGGAGTCGGCGTCGACGAAGACCCCCCCGTACTGATGGAGAATCTCCCAGCGGTAAATATCCGCCTTACCGTTGATTTCCTCCATACGGTCGATTTGGGCTTGGGTCTCGGGGGGAATCACGAGGCCGCGAGACACGAACTCCTCTTCGGTCCAGAGGATGTACTCGAAATCGGGGTGCTTGGCCTTCCAAGACGCCATCATGGTGACGGGCCGGGGGGCGGGGCCAATCCAGAGTTGGTGGAGGATCTTGGGGATGGACATGGGAACCAAGACCAAGTACCAAGATGAATGTATGGGAATATGGGTTGTAGGTTCATAGACCCATGGTTCTATATGGTTCCACGGGCCGGCGAAGCCGGCCTCCTACGCCCCAAGTCCGCCCCCTAGCGTCTCTCCCTAGCCGCTCCGCGCCCACCTCTCGGTTCCGTGGCTCTCTCCCCAGCCTCTCCGTGGTTATTTTTGGAATTTGAACGTGATACCCACATTGAGGTCCGTCTCCCATATCCCGGAAATCTTGACCACGATGGGCCGGGGACCCGTCCCCCGGAAGGGGTCGTCCATACTCCCACCCTCGTCCCCCTGGGGGACCTTGTGTACCACCTTGATGTTCCCACTCTTGAGCTGGTTCCGTAACGAATAGACATTCATTTTGTTGATCTGGAAATATTCCTTGTAGTGCTCAATAATCTCGTGCTCAATCCGGTTGAGCTCTTTGATGAGATAGATATTGGTGGGGTTCATGAGTGAGAAGACAAAGGGGACTTTCTTGGTCACAATCATGGAGGCATCGGGGTCACTCCCCGGGCCGCCGCGAGGCCCACCCCCCCGCCCCCGAGGGTCCGATACCGTGTCTTGGTCGGACCCGTCGTCGTCAAAGAGGGCCTCTACCCGGTGACGGGCTTGGTGGTACCCTCCCGGACCTCCCCGGGGGGCTGACGAGGGGGTCTTGGTCGGGACCGATTCGATGGGACAATACAGATATAGGCCATTCAGGGAGACGATGGAATCCGAATAGACCATCTTGGTGAATTTACCGTCGATGACCATGTTCTTCTTGGGGTCGAGGAAGAAGACGGAATGGATATTGAAAATAGAAACATCGCATAAGAGATTCATGGGGCAACACACTACGGAATGATACGAACCAATGTTTGTATCATTTTCGACCAAGACGACCAAGAAGACCAAGAACCAAGACCCGGCACCCGAGGCCGGCTCCGCCGGCCCCATCAATAAAAAGTCTCGGCAAACCGGACATACCGCCGGGTGGGGTCGTTCAAGAGTCCCCGATAACAATAGAACACGAATCCCCGTACCCGGTCCACATCCATCGTCATCATCCGGGGTTCCAAGAACCAGGGTTCGGAGAGGTCCCCAAACTCCACTTCGATCCCATAGTACTTATGTGGGTTGGCTCCCGAGACCCAGCCGTCCGTGCGAGGAAGGGTGGCCAAGACGGTGTACCGGGGGTCGGTCGCCGGCAAGCGGGTCAGATATTTACCGTGGTGGTACCGTATACGCCCATCGTACCCCAAGATGAGATGTATAAGATCGATGGGGAGCTGGGTGAACAGTGAGGCCAAGGTGGCCATGGGGGTGGGGTGTACGGTCCTATACATTACTTGGGTATAAGAACTACCCGAGGCCGGCGGAGCCGGCCGGTTGACCACCCCCTCACCACCCCTTCATCTGTTGTCCTTGGTAACTCCAGACCACACCACTCGGATCACGGAAGTACGCTCCTTTATCGTCCAGGGAGGTCATGGTACGAGTATAGAGGTCAATCCGGTCACAGGTCTCGAAATTACACTGCCGTTTCCCGTCGTTATAGTAGTTATTGGCCGAGGGGTCCAGGTTGACAAAATCATTCGTGATGAGACCCTGGATATAATCACAATCACTCTTGGTACAGGTGACTTGGAGAGGTTGGTAGTGGTCTTTGATGACATCGGCAAAGGAGCCGGGGGCGGGGGGTGTGGTGGCTTCGGGGGCCGAGGTGGTGGGGGTCACCGAGAAACCCTCGAAGCTGGATACGAGATAGATGCCGACCAAGACAACATAGAAGACCAAGAGGGCCCAGAGGACGACATAGGTTACGGCGACGGCGAACTCTATTCCCATATTCAACCCCCGGAGGGGGTTCTTGGACATCTTGGATATCTTGGTAAAGAACATAACGTATAGGGGGGTAGGTACTATACATTATGTATGGATATTGTCCCGGGGTGGCGGACCTAGAACATGACCACGGGAATCACCCCGGAGATATCCGATGACTCCGGGGAGTCTACGGTATAACTCTTAGATTGCCGGATCTTGTAAAGGAGTTCAATATGGGTCTGACTACGGCCGGATTGCATCATTTTGTCGTCAATACGTTTGAGACTTTCGTCCTTGGGCTTCATCTTTTGGTAGGTATCATATATTTTGTTCCCATACTGCATCAGGAAAAACATGACTCGGGGTATATTCTGGGGCTTCGAACAACCGTTGTTCCGGAGATGGTATTCCACGATGGCAGGGCACTCGGCGGTCCACTTACCGCGGTCTCGGATGTAGATGGGGGTGGGGTTCTTATGCTGGTAGTCCGTGTCGTAGGGGACGATACTGTTGTCTTCGGGGACTTTTTCATCATCTTCACCGTCATCGTATCCGGCGACCTCTTGGGTCCGAATGGGGCGGCGCTCTTTGGGGATACCCTCCATTTTACTTTCCAGGACCATATGGGCACCCTGGACGTAAAACCGGCACTTGTCGATGACCTCGAAATCACGGCGGTTGAACTCGAGGGACTCGATGAAGTCGGTGGAGTTCATGGCGTCACCGAACCGGTCATTCATACATACCAAATTGAGAGTGTTGTTGTTGTTGTTGGTGTTGTTGGTAGTATTGTTGATGGTGACAGGGGCGGTGGTCACCATGGTCTGTAGTTGGGTGTTTACATTCTCAAGAAGTTCTGTTTGGTGGGCAATCTGCTGTGAGAGTACCAAATTCAATGAGGGGTCCATCGCACTTGGTACAGCGATGCCGGGATGATTCTTTCTCATATGACGTTGTAAACAAGTCTTACTGGAATACTTCTTAGGACAATGAGGACATCTATATTGTTCGGTCGGTTCTCCAACGGCCTGTGTACCAGTATTAGATGATTGATTCCGAACCATCATCAAATGCCGTTTGGTTCTGAGATGGTCATCATAGTGATTTCTGTACTTGGTCTTATAATCACATAGCTCACAACAATACTCGACCATCGTATATAGGAAGATAGTATGAACTATATATATCATTTATAGAAAAAATCACTGAGATGCCCTCGACATGCCCTCGCTGAGGGCATTTTGTGCCAATCCGCAAGACCCCCGAACCGGTCCGAGAAAGTGGTCCACCGCGGTTGGTCCCCCTTTGTTGTTTCATCTCTGTAGAACCTGAAAGGTCATTTTTCGGACCCCGTAAAGGATGCCCTCGACATGCCCTCGACATGCCCTCGACATGCCCTCGACATGCCCTCGACATGCCC
>Ga0209400_1000615_pt1 | contig 30964 bp, 47 predicted proteins | sample M_130807_EF_Meta_FD_187313 | JGI IMG/M metagenome (GOLD analysis project Ga0209400, IMG submission 187313) | Freshwater microbial communities from Lake Montjoie, Canada to study carbon cycling - M_130807_EF_MetaG (SPAdes) (version 2) | ecosystem: Environmental > Aquatic > Freshwater > Lake... | reverse complement strand
CAAATTGCTGTTTGCGAAATTCCTTTACACGCTCCCAATATGTCAATTCTTTTGCTCTCAAAATATTAAATTGTTCATTTTGCAACCTTTTTACTTCCCTCATTTTAGCAACGCTACGTTTCATTTGATCTTCCAAAAACTCACCCTCTTTTTTAAGGTTGTATTTTCGAGCATAGTAAAGAATTAATGCGGGAGTCATATTGAGCATCTTTGCAAGGTCGCAGTTTCTAATCTTTGAGTAAAGTTCCCTGATCACTTTGATTTTGTCTTCGTGTGTCATTTCCAATCCTTTCCTGTATCTTTTTTGAATTGTGCTTTGATTTCAGACGTAATGCGGTAATGTGCTTCCAACTTCTTGCATAGTTCGGGGTCGGTTTCGTGAAGTTCTAAAAGCTTTGCGTACTTTTCAGCCGTGAATGGTTGCAGTTCGTCAGCCTTTGCAAACTTTGGTGCGGATTCCTTTTTGCTCTGAACCTTGTTGATGTCTCCCGTTGTACGTAGGTTGGTAGCCCCATTTGCATCGTCGTCTTCTTGGATCACTCCGAAGCAAGCGGAAAGGGAGTAACGTCTTGCATAGGTTAACGCACTGCCGTACCCGTGTGGGTCGTTTTTAGGCGCTGGAACGAACGCAATACCGTTCGACATAGTTTCACCCGATTCATGAATGATCAACGTTTCTACACCAACGCCACCCTCTAAGCGGTGAATGATTTGTGAGTAGGTTAAACCATTCTCGTTTAGCGGTTTCTTGATGGCATCCGTAACGCTCGCAAGGTCTGCGTACTTGTTGCGGAAATGAGGGTTGGTACTGTCTTTTGTAGCACCTTCGATTTGGGCGGTTGCTTTAACCAAAGCTTTCGCCAAGTTTTTGATATTGTCCATAATTTTGTTTTGGTTCACAAATATAAAAAGGAAAGTTAATTGTGCAAACTATTTTTTTTAATCTTTGCGGTAAGGCACGTAGGCGGTGCGGTTTCCGATCTTTGTTGCACGTAAAATTTGTTTGCGGTTGTTGGTTTTTGAGTAACTAATATGTACCCATGCTGGCTCTTGTTTATTGCCGAACTCCCAAATTATTTGATCGAAATCGGGTAGCTTGCACGCTTCTTGAAATAGTTTAGCGTTTGTAGTATTTAAACCTTCCATGTCGATCGCTTCACCTTTACAATGTTGTGATGTTTTGCTCCCACCAATGGCACGGTTAAGATCGGGTGAACGGTAGAAACTTGAAACTCGGATTGCACCAAGTATTTCCCGTAATGGTTCGAAAATCTTTTCAGCGGTTAGCTTCATGATTTCAATGGTTTCTTCGTTTGGTGTGTTGTCAATTCCAAGGCGTGTGGCCGTGTTGCTATTTGTGGCCTCGGTTAGTGTAATGTGTTTGCTTATTTTCATTTTTCAAAAGTTTCGTTGTAGTATTGTTCTGCATAAAATGTATCTGACATTACTATTTTATCATGCTCGTATTTACCCATTTTGTAAGCATTTATAATCTGCTTCTCAAACATTCCAATAGCTTGATCAAGGATTTCATCCCAGCTTCTACTATCACCTTCTCCATTTTGTCTATTAACTAATTGTTGGTTAAACCATTCTACTGCCGTCTGTTTCATAAGAAAAATTTTGTTAGTTTTACCAATGTTTGCTGATCACAGTATCCCGTGTTAATTACCTTTCGGTAAGTCGGTGGGCTAACTGGTAATCGATGTACGGATATTTTCCGTTCGTTCCTGATTTGCTCCCATCGTTGCGCTAAGGCCGTGGAAACCAAGGGGCGAGCAGGTTTTCGCCCCCGTTTGATTTGTTTAATTTCTCGCATTATTTGAAATAACTAAATATGACTGAATAGTTTTCTACCGTGTTAAAATTCATTTTAAAACTGATCGCTACACCGATTCCAATTTGCTCGCTGAAACTTGCATCGGTAACGCATAACTCTGGATTTTTTAAGTCCCATTGAATTACCTCGTTAAGCAGTTCCCCAACGTGGCGGTCTTCGTGGTCAATGTAGCCTCGAAGATGTTTGAAGATTTCCATCACATCTTGGAAAATGTAGTGACTTAAAGGGTCGCACATATTCTCAGAATGTGCATGGCCAATAAAGATGTCCCAACCTACTGCAGTTTTATCGTGGCTCGGTATTACTTTCCAAAAGCGTAAAGCGTCAACTGGAAATTGTTTTTCGTTCATTGTTTTCATATTATTTTGATTTTTTGGTTTGAATTCTTTTTGAAATGTAAGCCCCGATAAACACCATGTAAATAAGTGTGAATGGATTTTTGGTCAGAAGAAACACGTAAAGCGTTACGATTCCCCAAATTGTTGTTTGCGTTTTGTTCATTGTTTTTTGGTTTATTTGTGCGTTACGGATGCGCACCCCCCGTGTTTTTATAGTTGAAATCCTGATTTAATAAACCCATTGCCATCAATTACAATTTGGCTTCCGTCGTTCATAATTTTGGTATCAAATACCTCAGTCATTTCTTGTCCGTAAAATGAATAGCTAATTTGAACAAGTTGAAAAGCTACAACGCCAGCTTGTAAAAATTCAGCATCTGTGTTTTCTACTCTCGTAAATTTCTTGGTTGTAATTGCTGTTTTCATAGTGTGTTTCTCTTTGGTATTACAAAGATAGGAATGAAATTTAATTATGCAAACTTTTTGAGAAAAAAAATTAAACTTTTTTTTTTGAAGGCATAAAAAAACCCCCGATTTCTCAGGGGTTCAACCAAAAATTAAACTACGAAAACAACGCAAAAACGTGGCTTACTCTACAAAGATACGACTTTATTTTCCTTCGTCAACAGTTATTTGCGAAACCGTGGTAATAATTGTACCCGCAGTGATCAAATAACCGCTCAACGCTACAATCGACGCTGGTAATGCAATAGGCGCAGTAGCCAAAGCACCCCCGACCACACCAACCACAATGCCAATAGTGCGCAGTTTCTTAAAAAACGGAGGGGTTTCGGCCGTCGCTCTTTCATATACCGACATTTCGTTTGCCTTCTTAGGCATTAGGTTTTTTAGATTTTTCATTTTGAATAAATTTAGTTGCAAAAATTTCCGTTCCTTTCAATCCAAGGTAACCCATGATAAAAGCAATGCCGTACTCGGCTGAACCTTGCTCCATCCCCAAACCTTCAACTACAATCGGGGTAAGATAGTTTGCAGAAAAAACACCGCTGGGAATACTCACCAACGCTTTTTTCCATGAAAATTCTTTCTTTCCAATCATAACGAGCGAACCTGCAAAGCCTGCAAATGATAGGCCGAGGTTTATTCCGAGGTCATGTAGTAACTGCTTCATAAACATTTGGTGCTTTTTCTTCTAAAAATAAACCCCCATTCGCTTCGAACTCCGCTTTTGCAGTTTCAAAGTCCTCAAAGAAATGGTTGGTATTATCATAAATAACTAAGTACTTCATAAAAGATTACCTTTAACAAATTGAACGGTTAACGTAGCTCCTGCCGTCCCAACTAACCCAAGGAAAGCAATATTGAAATTACTGCTTCCATCTTGTGCAACGCTAACAGTCGCTGAATTATGGCCTGTAAAGGAACTGCCCGTGGTATTCGATGCACCCAACCCGTAGCGAACGTTTGTAGACGTTGTTTTACAAATAAGCATTTCAAACTGCGAGTTAGTTCCTGAGGATTGCAAATACCTTGCACCGCCTGAATTAACGTTTATTCCTACCGTTGTATTTCCCGTTCCTGCGGTTCGCTCGATTACTCCCGAAATACGAATAACACCACCGACTGGAATGTTTGCAGAAGCGACTGTAAACGTCGTTAAAGTTACCGCAGTGGTTGATGTAGTACTTAATTGGCTAACGTCTTGGAAAAGGCTTGTAATGCGGTTAAGTGCGGTTTGTGTGGCCGTTGAAATAGGCTTATTTGCATCGCTTGTATTATCAACGTCCCCAAGTCCTACCATTGATTTGGTAATACCTCCAACTGTGCCTGTAAAAGTAGGTGATGCAATGGGTGCTTTTGCATCTAAAGCCGTTTGAGTGGCGGTGCTTATGGGCTTGTTTACGTCGCTCGTATTATCCACGTTTCCAAGTCCTACCATGCTTTTTGTAACGCCTCCAACCGTTCCCGTAAATGTAGGGTTGTTAATGGGTGCTTTTAAATCTAAGGCATTTTGTGTGGCAGTTGAAATAGGCTTATTTAAATCAGTGGTATTATCGACGTTTCCAAGGCCGACCGCACTTTTGGTTATATCACTTGTTAGGGCAATAGTTCCGCTCGCATTGGGTAAATAATGATCACGTGTTTGTGTTAAATTGGAGGTAAATATATTTGATTGAATAGTATCAGTTAAATGCAACTGCATAAAACCGTCTTCAATTACCAAAAGTTTGTGACCGTCTGCATCTTCAATGTGAAAATCCCCATCCGTGTAATGAATGCTACCATGATTATTATTAACTTCATCTAATAAATAAACCTTATTCGTGTACAAATCATGAGTGCCTAAGTCGACATCCTCGGTAGCTCCCGTGTAAGGAACTAAACCATCAATCGAAGGAATAGTTGGTTTATTCAGGATTTCAGCAACTCCACTCGTAGCGTTCCAATCTGAATTAACCTGACCACCATCACCTGTTGACTTTACTTCAAGGTCAGCATCCGTAATACCGTCTTTGAACCAATACTCAGTCGCACCGCTTCCACTATCAACAATAACGGTTAAACCAACGTAACGTCGGTCTTCGTTTGTGTAAGCAAGTGCCTCGGCAGTTGATTCAAAAACACCCAATCGATCGTCGACGGGAGCGGGCTTGTTGATTTCTAAATTATCGGTTAATTGTATCATTGAATTACCATGTTAATTGTTGCTATTGTTTGCCATTTGGAAGCGTAAAAATCGAACCCATCGTTATTATAAATCAATTCGAAAAGGTCATCAAAATTACCTTGGTCAAATGAACTTCTAAACCACGTTGTAAAGTTGTACGATTCAGGCGCACCAAACCAAAGGAATTTATTACTTGTTGCAGTGCTATCGAATACCACGTTGATCGGGGTATTTGGTATAATGCTTAGCGTGTTTCCGTCGAAATAGTCAATATCAATCAACGATTCAACCGCTCCGTAGTAAATGGTATCGGTTTGAATATCTGAAGGAATTTCGCAAATAGACAAAGCCAATGGAACGTTAAACGATACCACCGCCCTGCATCCCGCTACACGATCCCCAAAGCGATCAACGAAGTAATCCACGTTAGCATCCACCGAAATATCAAAGTCATTGCCAAAAGTGCGTTGGTATTTAATCATGAAATCCCCAGCAAGTTGAGTCATATCGCTCATTACCTCGTCGGGTTGTAGCGTTTGGAAGTTCAAAGCATTTGAACCCGTCGGACGGTCTGCTACCTTTTGGCTTTCCTCAATCTTATCCATGAAAACCAAACCTACCGTGAATGTAGCTGAATTAGAACCAAACCTTGCACCGTCCAAGGTAGCAAACACTAACGGGTAATATACCCGATCGATTTCTGGAGTAACAAAGTTGGTAATTTGTGCGCTATCGGGTTCGAGGATGTTACCAGTACCGAACGAATTAACGAGCGGATGGCTCTCGCTGAACTCCTTTAAGCTTCTTTTTATCGTGTTCCAACTTTGCATCTTTCTCTTTTGATAGGTAAATCCTTAATTTGTCGACGTTCTTTTTGTGGTAACTCATAGATTTTAATAACAGTCACAATCACGATTGAAATTAGCTTGGTAACGACTCGCAAAATCACCGCAACAACCGTAATTATTCAACACCAATCCCGCAGTGTAATTACGTCGGTTTGGTAAAATGGTATCAATTTGTCCTGTCGGGGATTGATACGCAGGGAAGTCGGTAATATTTGTCAAAATAAAACGGGTAATTCTTTCAGCATACCACTCCGCTTTCGATTTGTAGTAATCAATCAATCTTTGAAGTTCACTCATGGAGGCCTGTGTGCTATTTTGATCAGTACCACGCTCAACGTTCTTGTTTCGTAATTGGAAACCGAAGGCCATCGGGAACTCCATTTGTACAAACATTTGCAAACATGGCTGAATGTAGTCAATAAGCAAGTCTTCATTCTCCTGTGTTAAATCGTTAGCAATAATTTGGCTGGCAATTTCTTTGTAAAGGTCGCTACCTAAAATTGGTTGAATGTGCATTTCTTGGCACATGATCAACGTAGGGCGCAACTTCACCATGCTTACGTTTTCGTTAATCAATGAAGCATCTTTTAATTGCTTCTCGGTTATGAATAGGGCTTTTTGGCTCATGCTTTCGGTTTTACTAAGGTTTGCATCCAAGTGTGACGGCACGTAGGAAAGTGTTGGTTAGTTCCAGATTTCGTATACCAACCGCCTTTTCGCTCCCAAACCGAGTAACCCATGATATCGGAAATTTGGTTGATGTCTTGACGGGTGTAATACCTTCCTAAGTCAATCATTTTCGAGCAAAATTCACGACTGCCAGCGATCAATTTTTGAGGGCCGAATTCAGGAAGTACGTCGTATTTGTACATCACTTGCACCAATGGTTCCCCTTCGGGGTTACGTGGCTTAATAAAGTCTTTTGCAGACTCTCCAAGCTCTTTTAACGCTCCACGTATATTGATAGCCTTTGCTTCAATAAGTGCGCTTATACGGTCTGAAATTAGCTGTATGTCCTTACCTAACTTTCCCGCTAATTTATCGGAAGTAATGGCAGGGTCTTTCTCGATCAACTTCAAAATATCAGCGTCCAATTCGGCATACTCGCTCGCAAATTCTTGCTCCAATAACTCGAACCCGTAGCGCATGGGTCTGCGTGTAACTTCTACAAACTCGGAAGCGTCACGGCCAAACTTTTGAAACAACGCTAACTCTTCTTTCTCTTTGCGAAAATCGTGGTGCGCAAATGACTGCGGTTGCTCGGTAACGGTTACTTCGGCCAAAGGTGGTAAACCCGCCTTTTCTCGCAGTTCGTCTTTGGTCATGATTTGAAGCAATGACTGCTCCGTTAATCTTTCGGTAATTGGCTCGGTAGGTTCGATTTCCAACACACCCAAACCATTGAAAGAAAAAATGTAGTTGAATACTTTTTCCAACTTTTGAACTCGGTCATTAACGTAAACGGCTTTAAACAGTTCATAAGCTTCCACCAATTCAGAACGCCCACCAAGTTGCCCTGAAACACGTACACCGAAAAGCATCGGTGAAGTTACACGGTGAGCAACAAAGATTTCTTGCTGGATGGTTTCGTTTAGAATGTTAAACTGCTTATCGAGGTCGTTAGCGTTTAATGGTTCAATCTTTAATCCAGTATCAGCACTATCGTTGAAGTTCACCACGATACGCTCCCCGTCATCGCCTTTTAATTGCTTTTGTAATTGACGTTTGATTTCCCTTTGCTCTTCGTTTGAAGGTACTCCGTTATTGAAGTTGAACAAAAATCCACCAAGGAAACCATTACGTAAGTTGTTCACGTGGTAATTTGCAATGCGTGCATCCGTTTCGATGTAAGCAAGCGCACCCAAATACTCAGGAATGGGGTAATATCTAACGCTTGGAGCGTATGAACAATAGTAAAATAGTTGCTTACCCAAACGTTTTTCGGGATCGAATGGCATATATTCCGTCAATCCTTCAGGTTCACCAAACTCTTTCCACTCGTCAGCGTAATAGAACTTACTTCCATCCACGTTGCGACGTAGGTTACCGAAGTTTTTATGTGCAATTTGGCTAATCTTCCCGTTCATATTCCACACGATTTCCAACGCAAAGCCGTTAAAAATCTCAAAGTCTAACGTCGTCTTATATAGAATATCGTTTAAATCGTCGTAAGGGTTTGGATTCTCTAATAATCGGTTCAATTCATCAAGCATTTCGCTCGGTACTTTGTCGGCTTCATACGTCCAACCCTTACCCGTGATGTAGTTTACCTTCCCGTTTAAAATAGCGTTGTGCTTTGCGCTACGTTGGTACATTTCCAACAAGTAATCGGGGTAACGGTTATGCTCACCGTACATCACCCAATCCTTACCATTCGCAATCTTGTACTCAGGTAACTTCGTTTCAAAGTCCTGTCGTACAATGGGCGAACTGGTAGGCATACCATACGCATTTTTTACTCTTCTTGAACTCATAAATTTGGCTCTATGTAAGTTGTATTGTTGTCAAATACGATGTCGGTGTTTTCATTCGCCAAAACCTCGTACAATCCAACCTCCAACACGTTTAAAATTTCTTCGCTTTCAGGATTGATTGCTCCTGAATTACCCTCGTAAAGTGTATATAAACACTGACCAACGGGTAGATTACCAACATTGCAATCCCAAGCATCAAAACGGCCAGTAAATAAGCTAAGGTTTTGAGCCTTTTCAAAGCTAAAAAAATAGTCTTCATTTGTTGCTACGTGGTGAATGTTTAAATATACCCATGCACCGCTAACCATGTTCTCGGTTGCGGTAAAGTATAGGCGATTAACTGCGTTTGTTGTGATCAACTGCATATTTATATAATGGGAAAAAACGAAAATGTAACGAATAAAAAAAGGGAGCGTAAACGCCCCCCTTCAAAATATGGAAAGTGTGTAGGGTTAATCCAAAGGTACAGTGCCTGTGAATACAACGATTGGGTCTTTTTCCATGGAAGTAAACGTCAAAGTCATGCCGTTCAAATCACCCATCGCAGTTCCAGTAGCTGAAGTTCCAGTAGTCAAATAAACTCCGTTCTCCAATCCCATAACCCACTGCGCACCGTTTCTATCAGTAGCAATTACGGCCAATTTAGCTTGCGCCAATAGCTTTAATTGGTTACGAAGGTCAGCGGTTAATTTAGGCAATACGATTGAAAGTTCGGTTTGGTAAAAGGTAGTACCGTTTTCAACGCTCGATGTAACTGTTTCGGTGAATTGTGCCGTGTTCATTGGCAATTCAAATTCAAAGAAACCACCTGTAGCGGTTGAAATAGCACCGTTTGTAACTGAACCGTAGTCAACGTCTTCAAAGTTATCAATGTAAACTTTTTTTAATCCACCAACGCTGTCTTTACAAGCGAGTGAATATCCTGCGGTTAATGCGCAACTCATATCTTTATTTTTTTATTTTTGTTTAAAAAAAAGGGTGGGCGATTTCACCCACCCCCTCGGTTAATTGTTCAATCGTTCGATTAAGATGCGGCCATCATGAAACGACGGCACTGATCAGGGAATGCGATTTGAACGCCTGCCTTGAATTCAGCAACGAAACGAACTTCATCTGCTTCCTTAGCATAGAAGATTTCGAATTTCTCTTCTTCGTTAAGAAGGTCAGTTCCGAAAACAAAGTGAGAAGTGCGACCTGCGTACAAATCATAAGTTCCGTTCAATCCGTTTACTCCGTAAAGCTTGATGTTAGAACCTGGCAAAGTCAATTCGTAATTCTCAACACCATTCAAGTAAGAAATGTTGAAGTAGTTTTGAGCAACCAAACCTTGCTTAATCGCAGTGAATACGTCAACACCGCAGAAAATAGCAACGTCATCGTAACCTTTGATGTCCGCAGGAAGGTAAGTTTCAAACGTATTCAACAACTTGATAGCATTTGAAGCAGTTGATTGCAAAGTAGCGAAAGTAAGATCAGTAGCCCAACCGTAAGCGGTATCGTTTAAATCGGTAACAGAAGCAGCAGCGAAGATAGAAGCAAAGCCAGTAATTGAAGCAGGAGTACCTGAACCATCACCTTGCCAAACCGCAGTTTCCAAAGCCTTCTGAATAGAAGCAACTTTTTGCTCTGCGTAAACTTGCTCGAATGGAATAGTTGTAGGCATTGAACCCGCAGTTAATTGGGTTTGCATCCAATACTGTTCCAAAGCCTTTGGGCACATTGCTTCGTGAACTTTGGTGTGAACCGCAGTCAAGTTACGCTGTGTGAAGTCGGTTGTGTTTCCTGAACCATTAAAACCGCAAGTATTGCCATAAGTGAAGGCAGTTGTGGTATCCAACAAGTTCAAAGCAGAAACATACTTCACACCAACTTGCTTGTTGATCAAGGAAATGGTGCGTGCGTTGAATAACGACTTGGTGATTAGGGGTAGGGTCTGTTGATTAGTATAAGTACTTAACCCTGTAAAAGTGTAACTCATTTTTGTTTATTTTAATGCGTTTAAAAGATTTGAAAATTTATCGTTTTGCTTTTCCTTTGGATTCAAATAAGTGAAAGCAACAGGCTTTGAAACTTCGGCAGTTGGTCGGCTTGCGACTTCCTCAACAACTGCGGACATAGCTTCGGTTGCTTTACCCATTCCATCCATGCTGGTCATCATGTCAGCAATCATACCCTCCAACTTGGTGATACGCTCGCTCATTGATTCCATTTCCTTAGCGTGGTCGGGCATTGGCATTGCTTCGGCCATTTCCTCGCTTGCTTCAATATTTACTTCAACGGGTGCTTCCTCTTCCATAGGCATGATTTCAACAATCTTACCGCCTTCGGTTTTGATCTTAGCAACACCTACCAATTCATGCTCACCATCGGGAGCAGGAACTGCGTTACCATCCCCGTCGATTACCATTACCTCCGCACCTACAACGATCTCACCGTTGATTGATACTTGACCACCACTTGCAAGGTCGTACATGGCGAACTCTTGTGCGGTTGGGGTAACTTCACTCGACATCAGATAGCTTTTAATTTTTAGCAATTCAGCTTTAATATCCATGTGATAAAAGTTTTATACTTATGAAATGGGAATGCAAAAAAAAGTGACAAAAAAATTATAGCATCGAAAGGATTTCGTCAATCAAAATCAATTCTAACGGTAGTTGCTTTGAGGCTTGGAAAGGTGCGTGAATAAAATCCCCTTCAACGCTGAAACCTTTAAATGTTCCATCCTTAACCTGATTCCATACGTCTTCGTTGTTCACTTTGTACGTACCAAACCAAGTACCATCGGGGCAATCCTCGAAGCCTTTTGGCGAACCAATACCACGATCTGCATCGGTAATAAATGACTCGATCATGAACACGTCCTTCACTGGTGTTTTGTGTTCGGTATTGACGTTGGAAATGTACTGATTCAGCATAAACTTTTCCGCTATCTTCTTAATCGTTTCAGCGGTATATGTTACGTAATACTCACCAAACTTTTCGTCACGTCTGAAAATCATTGAATCGGGTATCATTAACGGACCCGTGACCAACCTTTTGTCTTCGTTAGCGGTGAACTTCACACGGTTGTTGAAAGCTTGGAAATTGCGCTCGATTGCAGGAGCGTTAACAAGTGCTACGAAGTCAACACCTGTACCTTCTTCATCGTTTACTACAAGCGAGTAAACGGGTAAATCATTGTAAGTATTCATATTATTTTCCTAATGTTGCGGTTCTTTGTAATCTTTGCGAGCGTTTTTGCTTATCTGATATATCGGTTTCAAGTACGTAGGTTCTAACTGTTTGTTGTTTTAAGTTACCCTGTGCATCAAGTTCAAGTTGGGTGCTTCCGATTGTTGGTGTAGTTGTAGCCATTGCAGAAGGGGCGGTCGAAAGGTTAGGCATTGAAGCAACCGCACCACCACCGCCACCACCTGGCACTTGAACTTTGTTAATTGAGCGAACGGTATTAAACCCATTGATACCAATTGTTGCAGCACTGGCAATTTTTACTGCCGTTCCAAATGGTTCGGGGTACGGGTTCTTTGCTCTTAACACTTCCGAAATACCAAGATAGGTATTAATCAAAGCTTGAGCGGTTGCGAGTGCTTTGCCCGCTTTTGTTTCCTTACCTAACGCATCCGATAAGCTACCAAACAAATCAGCAATTGCCTTTGTCAACGCTACCTTTCCTTGAAGTTGTGCGGTATCTAATTGTTGGGTTGCTTCATTGTATTGTTTTTGGTTCATCAATCCATTTTTATACGCATTATCTAAAATGGTTTTGATTTGATCGTAGCTTTGAGAATAATCTTGACGTTGGATTTCAAGTTGCGCACGTTGTTGTTCTAATTGCTTATCGGAAATTTCTTTTTTCTTTAAAGCGATTTGATCTTCTATTTCAACAGTTGACTGCCCGTAATCCTTTTGAATTTGAAGTAGGTTTTGCAATTTCTGCAACTCCAATTCCTCGGTGCTTTGCCCGTTTAATTTCGCATTGTTTATTAAATGGTCGTAGTATGCGTCACTTGACTTTTTGCTATCCTCGTACTCTTTGTTTGTGCGCTCTTGAAAATCCTTTGCGTTTTGTTCTAATTTCTTTTTTAGTTCTTCGTCTTTTTTTACCTTTTCTTGGCGTGCTTTTTCCTCTGCTTCTCTCGCTTTTTTCTCCGCTTCTTCACGTTTTTTCTTATCTTCTTCATCTAATTTTTGAATTTCCAACTTAAAACCCGCTTGTTCGTTGGTTATTTTGTCAAGTGATTTTTGTAGTTCTTCTTCGGTTTTCTTTCCTTCCTCTGCAACCTTTTCGGGGTCAAAAATTGTTTCTGCAAGTAATTGGTCAAAGCTTGAAAGGTTTAATTTAAAGTCAATACCCGCACCAAAAAAGTTAGCTGTTTTAATCAATCCATTAATCAAGCCGTCAACCATTAATGTAACCGCTTTAATAGGGCTGAAAAGTGCCATGATAACGCCTTTGGCAATTTCTTGGTTACGTTTAGAAGCTTCAACCGCTTGCTTTGTCGCAAGTTGTTGGCCTTTGATTTGGTTCTTTATTCCAATAATAACCGCATCGATTTCTTTGATTTTGATGTTTAAGATTTCACGTTGGGACTTTCCCTGTAATTTTAGAATGTTCTCGGTGTCCTTGGTTAAATCATATTTTTTTTGCGCTTGTTCTGTATCTTGTTTAGATACTTCAATGTAGTTTTCAGTTTCTTTCGATACGCCACCAACCGCTTCTTTAAGATCATCCCAATATGCTACAAGCGTACCAATCAAAACAATAATAGCACCGATACCCGTGGCAATTAACGCACGGGAAAATCCCTTTGTGGCCGTCGTTGCTACGTTTGTCGCTACCGCATTTTCGGTTTGCGCCTTACCCAAAAACATCAACGAAAACGCACTGTCTTTTTGAAGGATGTTTGTGATAGCCGTTACCCCTTCAAGCAATGCCATTGCGCCCTGTGTTTTCTTGATCGCTTCCTCAACCGCTTTGTTCTCCGAGCCAAACAAAGCCATCGCACCTTGCGCAGCTGCGAAACCACCGGCAATACCTTGGGCTCCTTGGGCGAACGCATCAAGCTTGAACGTATCAGAAGACAAAGCTTTGATTGCGTTTTTGGTATCGCCGATTTGATCCTTTACCTCACCCGCTCTCTGTTGCAATTCATTGAAGGCCGCCGTCCCAGTTTGCCCGGCAGCGGCCATCTTGTTTAACTCGTTTTCAATCGAGCGAAGTTCTTGCTTCAAGTTCTTGAATTGCCCTTGGGCTTGGTCCGTTTCCGACTTTACTCGTAAAACTATATCTCTTTCTATGTCTGCCATTATTCTGTTATTAATTGGGGTTTTGGTTCGTCTGAAATGAAAGCACCGATACCACCGGTTAATGTAAACACAGTTGGGGTGAATGGTGCCAAATCCAATACTTTCAAAAGCTCGATGCTTGTACTTTCATCGCTGTTTGCATCGTAATCGTTTACCGATAAAAGGTAAAACAAAGTACCGTTAATGTAGATCGGTTTCCTAAAGTCAAGGTTCAACACGTCAACCGCCGAAAGTTGCACATATAACTTTACTTTCTTTGCATCCTTGTCAGTGTATAACTTTACGTAATCCAACCAAAAGCGATTGAATAGGTTGTTGTTGGTGTACCTATAAATCGCACCAGTGGTTTCGTCTGATTGATAGTACAATTCCCGTGGGATGCCGAAACATAAATCGTAAGTAGGGTTGTATGGGTTATCCAAATTACCTGCGTACGGATAACTGGTGTATTCAGTACCCTCGAAAACAAATTCGGTTTCACTTGGAAATTCAATGTACTCATGGTAAAGAATACGAAGGTTAGGGGTAACGGGTTTCACGTTCAATTCAACATCGCCACCGCTCGCAGTTCCTTTGTTATCCATGTCGTAATAGCGTGCGTAAATACGTGGGCTTGGAGAAAATCCAACCATTACGCTATTGCCAAATCCAACATCCTCGGATTGCTCACCGTTGCTAAATTCGTTTGCACTTACGTACGTACGTGAACCATAACTTGATTGGTACGCACTTTGGTAACGCTTCTCGAAGTAACCGCCTGCATCCTTGTAGCTGAACTTGTACGTCTTTGGATTCATGTACCCACATGGAACTACTTCGTAACCTTTCTCAACGTCCCACAATCCCGTCCAATCGAGGTAAGTTGAAGTATCGTAAAAGTCGGAAAACGGTTCAATGTAAAGTTTCTTTTGGTCGTACTTGTCGGGCATGATAAACAGGTTAAACATCCTAACCAAGTACATAAGAAAATCGGATTGCTTAATCTTTGGAATGATTGTTTGGTTCATATCCCAACTATCCCCAGGTTCCATTAATGGAGTGCCTTCAATTTGGTTTAACCAATAAGATTCGTTATTTATTCGGGTTACATCTGTAATATTTTGAGTAATCAAATAAACTACATCGTATTGATCACCTGCACTTGCAGTATCTTGAAGGAAAAAGCTTTGTGATTTTGTAGTATTTGCAGGCGTATTAAATCCAAAAACAACGTCAAAATTTGAACCAATTAAAATACCATTTTTTCTAATTCTACTCCTAACTAATACTTGACCAAAAGGGAGCGTACCACTTACACAAGTCGCATTTACATTTACTTGAAAATTGTAAGTTCTATCAGATGGGGCGGTGAATTTGTAAGTACTTGGATTATATGAACCACCATTGAAAAAAGGAGCGGGGGTATCTGTACCAAATTGGTAAACCGTGCTTGCAATAGTTCCAGTATATGTTAAATCAGTATTTTGGCCAATATAAAACAAGTTTGTTTGCGCTTGTTCGTTGGTAATATAAGGTTTTCCACTAACGCCGTACGGTACTATCAACTGCTTAAACCATTGCGACGTAAGGAAGTCACTTTCATAAGTAAATCCCGCACCGCTCACAATTTTATCGAGATACTTTTTTACCGAAATAGCGGGGTAAAAATCACCCGTAGTAAACACGTCTGCATAAGGTGCAGGGGCTTGGGTGCGTGTGAAACTCGCTTGACCGTAGTCGATAGCAGGGTAATAGTAATCATTGCCCGTACTGCCTACCGAATTAGTCCACGAATCCACAATATTAGGCGCATCCCATTCATGGTTCAACTCGCTGAAATCTAAGTCAGTCAATTCGCTATCGCCTAACTGCTTAAACAAGTTCACGTTTTCACCGTACAAACCAAGTTCGTAAGTCTTAAATTGGCCGTCACTCTTGATTGCCAATAATTGCGCAATCCCATTAAATACCTCAACACCGTTCTGCAACACGTAAGCATTTGCCCGCACGCTCGGATCAAATCCAATTACCCACTGATCGAAACGATAAATTGAACCAAACACGTTATCGTTGTGTGATGTTCCTGGCACTTCGATAGTTCTACTAACCGTTCCTTTGCGCTCTACGGGGTTTTCAATGTCAGTGATGGAATAGGTTAAGCGAATATCAATATCGTCGCTTAAATCAAGCCTTTGCCCGTCTATGTAAAGTTCTGTTATCATAATGGCATCGCTTCATCAAAGGTAAATTTGTAAGTCATGGTAAGCGTATGAAGTTGATCGAAGTCACGCTTCCAAACGTTGTAAGTCGTATCGGTTACCAAAATGGGAACTAACATCGGTGTTGGTGTACCGCTAACATCAAACACCATCTTAACCCATAAACGAGGGGAGCGCACCATTTCAGCTAACCACTCAAATTCCGCATCGGTTAACCAATCACTCATAACGGTAAACTCTTTCGAATAATCCACGCTCGCATTGAAACGGCTAAAACTGCTTTGAGTATATGAATAAGTTTCGCCCATCGTGAGCAATGGTTTGCTCGCTTCAATTCGTTGGATGCTCTGTCGTTCACGGTTAGGCTTGTTAAACACGTAACTATCTACCCCACCAAGTTGATTTTGAAAGTGTACTTCGGTAAGATTATAGCGTTGGCAGTTAGTATTCAAGAAAACAAAGTATTCAGCACTTTGCAAAGTCAAATCATTTGCAGCCTTGGAAAGCGTCAATGAGTAGTAACCTTCATCGAAAGGAAAGTCAACATCTCCAGAATTTGAATCGTTAGTGTATGCCCCCGGTATAATAAACACCTCGGCAGGCATGAATGGAACAGCTATTACACTATTTTCGTTAGGATCGCTCGCATTGTGATACCCGAAGTTCTTAGTTTCAAAATAAAATTCACGAATTATCGTACCACCTTTATCGTAATACCGATAACGAACGTAGTCAATATTGGCCACGGTTTCAATCGTGCATGGAACGTACAAGTAACCGCTTTGCATATATGCCAAATTTTGAGCAATGGCAGTTACTGATTGAGGTCGATTTGTTAGCAGTTGATGGATTGAAGGTGTTGAACTAACCACGTAATCATTAAAGTCGTACTGGGGAAAGGAAAGGCTATCAATTGCACCACAGTACAAAGTTCCTGTAAAATCGTACGTTGTAGCACTTGCACCCGTGTACTCTTCCGAAAATTCAACGGTGTAACTTCCCCACATATTTGGGCACTCAAAACCACGTCCTTCCTCAATGTCGGTATCAATTGTAATAAAATAACGTAATACCTCACGAATGTTGAAGTAACCGTAATCGTTTGTTGGATTTGGTGTAGTCTTCAACCTTGCAACTAAGTTTCCATTAAAGGAAACATCAGCCACGTATTTAAAATTAGGTTGCGCTACGTTGGTACTCGACAAAACAAACGTAATTGGATTGCCCATCGTCGTAAATGTCTGCGGATTTGATTCTATCGTTATTGCCATATCATTTAAAAATCACTGCGGTCATCGCTTGGGCTGTAAATTCTGCAACCCTTTGCGCTAAATCATTTAATCGGTTTTCGGTAAGTGTTGGTTCAACGAATGGGTGTGCATACGTTCCCTTTTTGTAAATGCTTCTACGTACACGGGAAGCCAAAGAATAAACATCATTTTTACCCGTGGCCATCGCTTTGAATTGTACCCATTTCACCATATCCTCCAACCTTGGGTACTCCTTAACGGTAAATGGGGAGTTAGGGGCTTTTGAACTGCTTTCCGTACCACGTTGCCCGTACTCCAACGTCTTCCAGTATGCAGGGGCTTCGATTTCAACTTCGTAACCTTTTCCAAACCTTTTAATCGGTGCAACGATTAACGACTGCTGTAAGTTACCCGTCGCACGGCTTTTGTTTGCATCAATCTGTTTTCTAAAAAGTTCGATTTGCTCATTACACCAATCGACGATTTCCTTTTCAACACCTTCAAAAGCTTGGTCAACGTCGGTAGTGCCAAACCCACCAACCGCAGGATTGAACGCACCACTCACATCGTTGAACTCGATAAATGCCATACTTATTAAATGGGTAAATCAAAAAAGTTACCCATTGGCTCGACGCTTTATTTCAAATGCCTCATGTTTGCTTTTTTCTACTTGGTAACTTGCATAGTTCAGGAACTCCATCGCTGGCAATTCAAATACTTCATTCCATTTAAGAACATCGCTATTCGCTAACCTATCAATTACGACAATCCACCCGTAACGCTCGGTGAATCCTGTTCCAAGGTCAGGGCTTCCATTTCCGCCTTCAACGTCTGAATTTCCCGATCCAAATAGGTTGGTAAATCTTCGAGCAACTTCACCCAACTGGCCAAAAAAAAAGCGGACAACCCCAATGCTTCAACCGCTAACATCTTTTCCTTCACCAACGTCGCACGCTTTGCATGATCTTTCCCGTTGTACTTTTTAGGAAAATATCCGAACTTCGTTTCACGCAAAAGCGATGCAACGCACAAATGCAAGTTCTTTACTCCGTCTTCTTTTGTCTTATTCCACTCACTTATTTCTACGAACTGAGCGGTATTTATTTCGTCAAAGAACCTTGTAACGTAATAACGCTTTCCGTCAATCTTTACGAATGATTTAAACGGTTTAAACGGTTCTTTCTCTAACTGCTTTGCAATGGCTTCGTATCGCTTGCGTAAGTCAATCAACGGGTAATTATCCACCGCATCGAAACCGTTACCCTCAACGATAGCTACAACTGAACGCATATACTCCCACCCTTCCAAGTGGTTGAGGTCGGCTAAAAGTTGGTATTGGCCAACCGTTAATTTTTTCCAAATGTTATTGTATCGCATATTTTCCCCTATTTTTTTCTGCTAATTTATTTAACGCTAAATACCTCAAAGCATCCATGCCGTGGTTGAATGAATCAATGGGTACGTTGGTGGCGTTCCCGTCTTTTTCCTTCCATTTGTAAGCGTTCAATTCTTTGAGTATGTTACTGGACCTATTCGTTACATTAAAGCGAAAACGTTTCAATATATCAATCCCGTTTAGTATGCTATCTTTCCCTTTATTAGCACCCTCTATTCGCCATCCCATTCGCCTAAGTTCTTCTATGCTTTTCGGTTCAGCGGAATCCGCTACAATGGTAACGCTCCTATCAACTGCACAACTGGTCATAAAAAGGCTAATATCTTGGTTTGTGAGTCCTTTATGGTACATTACCTCGTCAATGATTAACTCACCGTTGTAACGGTACACTCCAACCACTGCGGTCGGGTCGTTAGTAAATCCGAAGTCCATGCCGTACCCAATCAACTGAGCATCGCTTGGTATCGTTCCAATCGTGCCCCAATTACGGTAGATTAACCCTTCAATCTTTCCAGTCATCCCACGGGCGTACACCTTCCAAAGTTCCTCATCCTCGCTCCTGATCGCTTCGATTTTCTTACGAATGATATCGGGTAAAAACGGGTTATGTCTGTGGTCGGAAATGATCAACTCAACGCCTTCCTTCCCAATTAATTTATCATGCACCCAAAACCGAGCGTTAGGGTTGTAGTCAATAAACACTTTCTTCTTTGTACGCATTGCAAGCTCGGAGTAAATTTCATAACTAATACCATTCGCTTCGTTTAAAAAGAAATAGTCACGTTTTCCGCTCTTTGCATCCTGAGAATCTTGATAGCTTTTGAATTCTATGATTGATCCGTTGTGGAACGTGTAGATACGATCGCTCGCATTGTACCCTTTAATCCAACTTTGAATATCAGGCGAACTCGCTACAATCGTTTGCATATCCCTGAGCGCACCGCTTTTAAGGTTTGGCACGTCTTGACCTACAACGCTAATCACTTGGTCATTTTCTCCGATGGCTTTCAAGCATAGCACCTGTAATATCGAGTAAGTTTTGCCCGAACTTGTACCGCCTTGGTTAACGATAACCTCAGCAGTCGAATTGTAATTGCGATCGAATATGACAGACGTTTGAAACATCAATCGAGAATAATTGCATCCTCACTATTTGAAAGCGGTGTAACACTTTGAACCAACCCAATCTGAATTTCGGCCTTTGGTAGGCTCACAGTAGTATCAACCGTTTCCTTCGGTTTACCGTACACCCTATCCATCAACACCTCGATCAAGTGAATTGAACCACGCTCGTAATCCCGTTGTGCTTTTTTTGCAATCATTGAAATCCAAAACGGTACGTCGTCACTCTTTGCATAATCCATCAACTGCGTACGGGTCATTCCAAGTATTCCAGTAATGATTTCATTCGCTTGGGAATGGCTTAACCTAACGTTGAACTCTTGTAGGAAGGTATCTTTAATTACGTTTTTCAATAGCTTTGGCCTTCCATTTCGGTTGATGTTTTCGGAATTAGTATCGAACCCGTTTTTAGGTGCTTTACCTTTTAGTTTTTCTCCACTTGGCATACTCCGTTTATTTTAATGGTTAACGATGGGTCTATTTTTTTCATGCGGTCAATAATGACTTGGCAATACTTTGGGTCGAGTTCCATCCCATAGCATTTACGTTTAAGTTGGTGGGATGCTACCATGGTTGAACCTGAACCTAAAAAGAAATCCAAAACTAAACCACCATCGGGGCAACTGCTTTTAATTGCTCGCTCGCACAATGGTATTGGCTTTGGTGTTGCATGACCTCCTTCAATTCCCGTTTTTTTGTGACGCTCAAAGTTCCAAACATTGTTCATATTATCGTGCGTATTATTAAAATATGCACGGGTTGAATAAAATTCCTTTTTGATTTCGTCGTATTCCTTTTTGATTTCGTCGTATTCCTTTTTGATTTCGTCGTATTCCTTTAAAAATGCTTTCCCATTAGCTTCTTTTTTCATTGAATCATAGTGCTCACGTGTTGGGAAAAACCATTGACTTTTTGCGAAATAATGCGAGGCAGAAGATTTGCCAGTTATTTCGATGATCTTACTTATATTCCATCCAAGTTTATTTTTTTCACTAATAAAATAATCCCGAATCGAATCCCAACCTTCATAATAATTTTCGGCACTATCATTAAACCCTTGAACTCCCAACATGACAAACAAACACTTTTCGTCTGCTATTGGGAACATTCTATAACTTTCAGTTGTTTGGCCTTGTCCGTAACCTTTATTCCAAGTTAATAAATTTCTGAAAGTTGCTTTGTTTTGTGAAACATACGGCTTAATAATATTTGAATAAATATCCATTAATGGTTCATCAATACCCCAACAATACCAACTTCCGTTTTCTTTAATGTGCATAAATTGAACAGAAATCCAGTCACGATTAAAGTCAAGTAAATCGTTGAAATTTAGATTGTCATTTAATACCCCTTCGTTTTCTTTTTTCATTCCGTAAGGTGGGTCATTGTGAGCCATGTCAGCTTTTTCCCCATTCATTAACCGAGCAACTTGGTCGCTATCCGTACTATCCCCACAAAGCAAACGATGCTCACCTATTTCGATTAAATCACCCAACACAATATCCGTTTCAATTCCATCTTCCGAAACTTCAAAGTCATCCTCAACCGCTTCCATTTCTACAAACGAATCAGTCGGTAAATCCAATCCCCACTCCGTAAGTTCTTCGGCATCCCAATTACTTGCAAGGTCTTCCCAATCCCATTCACCAAACCCAACATTGTCCTTAATGATAAACTCCTTTTGTTGTTCTTCGGTTAGGTCTTCGGCTTTGATCACTGGAACTTCTTTCAACCCTGCTTCCTTGCACGCCTTCAATCTCATGTTACCACCCAAAACAATCCCGTCAGAATTCACAACGATCGGACGTAATTCCAACATCTCAGGAAAGTCCTGAATCGACTTCACCAACTTTTTAAACTTATCGTCTTTAATTACCCTTGGATTGTTTGGGTTCGCTTTAACCTCCGATACTTTCCACTTTTCAATCTTCATACTTCTATTTTGTTAACGATTTCTTTTAGCTTATTCATGCACATAAGCTTTAATTCGTAATCGGTCGCACCGCCAACGCTCACATGGTCGGCAGTTTCTGCAATATCCATTAGCAAGTTAGCAATGGAAGCATACAACTCCACCGCACTAATTGCCTGATCAATTACGTCGGGTTGTTTTTCCTCGGTCATATTTGAAACGCTTTAACATCCGTACCTTTCAACGCATCGATTACGTCGATATTGTTATCGTAAAACATACGCAAACCAAGCGATGTTATCTTTTCAACCTTTGCTTTATTGCTTCCAGTTGCAAACACATGGCTCGGACTTATTCCTAACTCTTTCGCCTTTGCGAGCATATCACTGCCTACTTCGTGCCTTGCTGAAACGATATACAATTCGTTGTTTGGGCTATTTCTAAACCTCGCTACTCGCATTCCCTTTTCAGTCGTTAGCGTATCGTCGAAATCAAAACCTACTTTCATACGTCCAATTCTTTAAGCTTTGATTCACTCCAACGAAGGCCAGCTAAACCACCCCAAAGAAGGTAGGAAATGTAACCGCAATCGGTAGGCTTTCCCGTTTCGTAGTACGTCTTTGCACGGCTCAAATAGGAGTACATTCGTTTGATCGTTGAAACGCTTAACGGTTCACCATTTGCAAGCTGTTGCGCTCGAACCTTACCCACCTGAGTGGCGCATTTGTTACCCTCTTTGTCGTTCAGTTCAATACCTCGCTTTGCATTGTTCTTCACTGCTTCGGGGTAATCAGAATGGCTTTCGAACTTTGCGTAACTTTCCTTACGGCTCAAAGCGTTGCAAACCGCTAACCGTTGAATGGGGTCTTCATACTCCGTCTTCATGACCGTGTTGATCATGCAACGATCCATGAACTCACTTTTTGTTTCGTCTTGGTTTCTTTTCGGTAGTGGCATCGGTTGTTTGTTTAGTGTTCACAATTTCGGTCGGTTCACTTTCCGTGAACACAGCTTTACCAATCGCATCGTTTGCTTCTTTCATAGCTTGCAAATGGATAGCTTGATGTCTTAGGTCTAATTCAGCATCGTAGTGGTTCATGATCGTCGAGAATGCGTTAACGGTGCAGGCCTGGCATCCACCCGTCCAACGTTTACCCATAACCTCACTCCATACCCCACCCATTAACGCTACCTGTTCAGCACTCAGGCGCAAGGTCTTTTCATTTTGAAACTGTACCCATTTTGGATACAATGGTTCTAACCGCTTTAACTGTTCGTCGGTCATTTTGTTAGCTATTTTCATATTTCTTTAATTCACGTCGTAAATAATAAATTGCTTTAATCAAATCCTCTTTTGGGTTTTCGTGTTTGTAGTTTGCCCTTGCGGTGTATTTAATCACGTTACCTAAGTTGAAGTTCAACTCAAAGGCATCGATTAAGTCAATCGGTTGCACCTTCCTATCGTAGTGTTCGGGATTCATCGGTAAATCCTATCGATTAAAAAGTAAGCAATGATGCAAGCGATAAAACCGCACCCAATCGAATAAGCAAATAGGCTCAACACTGGAAGGCTAACGGTAGCAAAGAATGAAGCAACCGCAGTCCAAAACGAAAGGCATACAAAGCAATTGAACGGCTTGAACCCAATCTTATCGCCAATACCCGTTAGCTTGGTAATCGTTACCCCCGCACACGCAGAGAAAAACGCTATAAATAATATTTGTAAGTAAATCATTTCAATTTCTTTTTTAATTTGTCTTTAACCGTGTTAATGGTCAATCTTATACTGTTGTATGGTATCGTGGTTGATGTGCTAATACGTCGCATATTTTTGGCTTCTACGTAAACCATGAACAGGTTACGCTCGTACCAATGCAGTTCGGCTATTGCATCCTTAATCGCTTCCATTTGCTTACTCGTTTGAACCTCACTTTCATGGTCGTATATTTCTGCAATCACTTCAACACGGCTCCAGTCAACGTCAACACGCAACAAACGGTCACGGTACTTTTGATCCCACAACGAACCCTTACCCAAAAACAAACGGTAAATAAGTGAAAGCACGTACCACCGATGACCTCCCGAATGCCAAACCTCCCACAACTTAACTTCCTCTTTTTCCAGTAACGCAAGTAGCATTTCTTGGTATAGGTCTTCACCATCGAAGTGCGTACCCCTCACAATGTCGTAACATGATTTACGATAGCTTTGGTGTTGGAGTACGTCTGCGATCAGTGGGTGCATACTTATTGAATGGGATTTCTTAGAAAGGTAACCCTTCATCGTCAGGCGTCCAACCTGATTTTGTTAGTGCGGGGTGGATTTCGCTCGGGGCTTGCATGGGTGCATCTTTCGCCTTCCATTTTACCCAATGGGTTGCTTTGCTCTTTTGGTCAACCTCTTTGCGTTGTCCTACAAATACCTCGATGTCCCCGTATTGGTTGGTGGGTAAGTCGAGCAAATCTTGTTTTTTCAGTTGAACCTTTACCCCGTACTGGTTCGCCCAACCTTTGCCTACATACTTTTCGTTTTCCATATTTTTAAATGTTTGAATAAATCGCTTGAAAATCAGGGTTGATGTAATTACGCTCTTTTTCTCTCCTATCCCTAACGTAATTCAATCGCATTAAATATCCTCCAATTGGTTTGCCATACGCACCCCGTTCGATGTGCCAACCGAAAGCTCCGTCCGTAAACTCGTCTTTGTAGGTTGAGGTTCTGATATCGTGTTGGATGCGTTGTTTCACTTCGTAAGGTGCAACCACTTGCAAAGCTTCTTTAATATTTATGTGGTGGTAAAGTTCGTGAACGTGCCCCATCCAAAGAACGTCTGCACCGTCAACTTGTGCCCCCATCCTTTGATGTTGGATTACTCCCTTTGTTACTACCCCACCTCCCCCGTGGCCGTGATGGTATTTCATTTTGAAGTTTAGGTACGTTTTAGCATCGTCCCGTCGATGTACGTTGAACACGATCCACCCAGCGTATCCACCATTCAGAACGTTTGCTCCCGTTTTGTAATTCAGCAAAGAAACGAACCGCTCGGTGAGGTCTATTTCGTGGCGTTTACTCACTGCGGTTTCGTGGTTACCGTACCCTACAAAAAGTAAATGGTGAGCGTACTTCGCCCACCATTCAACTGCCTCGTTAACAACCAAGTCAAAGTAATTACCGCCTTGATGCTCTGGACGAATATCGTCTTTGCTCGCACGTTTGTCGTACTTTCCTTGCATGATACAAAAGAAGTCGCCATTGATCAGGATTTTCGCTCCCAGGTTAATGGCTTTCTCGATGTGATCTTCAAGTAGGTCACGCCTACATTTCGGGTGATCAAAGTGAAGATCGGATAGCATTAAGAACTGGTCACCGTCTTTGCATCGGATTGATACGATATTACGCCCGTGCTTAGTTGTTTCCATGGTTAGAGTATTAATCTTTGCTTCACCTCGTCTACCGTCTGATCGGCATAACCTAACCGATAGGCTAAAAGGTGGGTATTTGTTAAAAACGATTCGAGGTCTTTAATCGTTCCAGTGTACGGAAACTCCACGTTGATTGTTGTGGTTTCCTCGTTCGTTGCGATTGCAACGGTGATGGTGATTGTTTCATTCATAATTTTGGTTTTTATGGGTTAATGAATTGTTTATCGTTTAGTTATGCGATAACTTAAATTATCGTTCAGTTTTTATTTAATGATTGAAAGATAATACTTTGCGTCTTTACTTTCGCTTTCTTCGTAGTTTTTTAACAAGATATTTTTGAACCTCAATAGGTCCGCCTTGTCTATTTTTTTGGACTCCAAGAAAGATTTGTGATAGGGTCGGAATGCTAACTTGGATGCAAAGGTGTGGATGGTTTGGGATATTTGGATTAGTTCCTCTTTGATTTCAATAAACCGCTTTAATATTTCCTCATCTTCAAACCGTTCCTCTTTCAGTTGATTTCGGTACTCTTTTAGCGATGCACGGTAATTGTGCAGCCACTCGAACCATTCCAGTTCTTGACCTACTTCAAAGCCAAACCGATTGAATTTGTATTTGTCAAATGGATGTCTCATGTTTCCGTAATTGTTATTTTGTGTTGGTGCTCGATTAGTTTCTTCTTCAATTTATACAACGGCGTTCGCATACCCTTCACGTCCTCGATTACCGTCTTGCTTAGCATTTTGTCGTAGTAAACAAAGTCGGCTTTGTACGTGAACATTTTTTTGCCTTCTAAGGCGAAAACGAAAGGCACTTGGAGGTGTAGGTCTAACACGTCCCCGATCGTCGCTCTATGCGTCAGAAAAACGTATCTATCGGCTTCCTTCTTGCTATCGAAGGTAATGCCGTTGACCTTAGTTTTTTTATTGTTGTATTTTGAGCGTTTAATCATGCTTTTGTTTTGTAGTCAGGACAGGACTCGAACCTGCAACGATGCAACCACTTAAGGGTAAGATACCGTTTTCTCATTACGCATTACCTGACTTTTATTTTAAATAATTCCCCTTGCTTTGTCGAAGTCGATGTTTTGGTTAAACCATTCGTCCACATAGGTAAACTTTTCACGCTCACCAAACCAATCGTTATACTCGCAATGGTTTAAGATTTGCTTAAAAATGCGGTCAAGTTCTCGATCACTCTTTTCGATTACGTTATCTTCGTAATCCGTGATCTTGGTGATCTTGATTTGCTTATTCCAAGGGTTCTCGAAGTAAACGATGAAGTCATCAAATTCTAAATCGTGTGTCATAGCTTAGGCAGTGATATGGATTAAACCGTAAACATTTTTGCAAATTTGTGTTTTTGCTTTTTTACTTCGCTCGGTTGTTTGTGCGATCATTTCCTCACAAAGTTGAGTATCTTGGTTTAAGGCTTGCTTAACTGCCTCGATTGGGTCAACTCCTGCGATAATTAGGTTAATCGCTCTTTCTTCTACTGATTTTGAAAACATTGTGTTCATAGCTTGTTTGTTTTTGGTATTACAAAGATAAGGGTAAAATTTAATTGTGCAACTTTTTTTTTAAGAAAGTCCAAAATTATTTTCGTTCTTCTTTTTCATGTACGCTACCAACGACGGAGTCTTTTCGTAACTGGCTACATAGTGGTCTTTGGAAACGTTATCGAAATAGCCTAACTGCATTCTTAAATCGGTTTCCGTAGCGAACTGATCAAAGAATAATTTGCAGGCGTAAGCGCACGCAGTTGCGTTGTTTCTGAATTCGTCGCTTTCGTCACGGGTAAGAAACGCATTGAACATTTGCGAAAGTGATAAACGTTTGCTCATTTCAAAGCACCATTCACGCTGTTCGTTGCTTAGGTTGTAACCGCAGTACTTGTAGATTGCCTCGTAGGTAGGTGCACCGAAATCGTAAAACTTGGTCATGTCCTTGTTTTCTTCGTGGTATTGACGGTAGCTTGAAATGATCCACGCTTTGCGCTGTTCAATTGGGTAGTTACGTGTGAGAGTTGCTCCTGAGTGGGTAATCTTTTGCTCGGATTTGTTGAAGCGCACAACGTAGTTACTTACCCATTGCACAATCAGGCGAATGGAAGGTTTAAATGCTTCGGTGCTTTCCTTACGTCCGTTTCTGAGTGCTTGCTCGAATTGGTCGGTTGTTAGGTTGGTGTATGTTTCAAGGTCTTCTTCTAAGGCTTCGACCTGGCGCATAATGTTTTCCCCAACGGTTACATTGTTGTTGAAGTAATCGTAAAGTTTGAGCAGTTGTTTGGTTAGGTATTCCGCTCTGGTTGATGGTTGCATTTCTTTTATTTTCATATCGTTTTTTTTATGGTTGTTTTCCGAATTTTCTCTCGACCACCCACTGAGCAATTTCGTCGGCTGTCATTTGGTTAGCGTCAAGCTTTTGTTCTTTTGGTTTGTTAATCTTGTTCAGGTCAATGCGTTTTATCCAGTGCGCAAAGTGTTTGAATGAATCCGCTTTGAAGTGGTACATTTTTGCTTCAAGTTCTTGGTAGTTCACAAAGGTATCGACTGCGGTTTGTATTTGTTCAACGGTGTAATTTGTTGCCTGTTTTAGGTTGTGAATGTGAAGTTCTAATTGCTCGTTGATGTACTCTTTGCAGTCACTTGGTTTCAAATTTTGAAATGGCTCTTTAATACTACTACTACTATTAGTAGATTCTTTATTTTTGATTCTTTCTTCTTTCTTATTTATGTTAACGGATTCGCTAAAATTTTTTAATAGCATTTGTTCATTTTCTTTTATCGCATTCGTTTCGAATTGTGAAATGCTAAACGGATTCGCTAAAATTTTTTTATCGAATGTGATGCGAATAATGGGTGCTTGGTTCTTCTTTCCTTGCTCCAAAATTGCGATCAATCCTTTTGATTGCAGGCCTTCAAGTGTACGGTAATAGGTTGGATGGGATAGGTTCAAATGTGCCGAGGTTGTACGGGTAGGTAAACCAAATAACTCCGATCTAAGCGTGTTTTGTAGGTTGATAATAACGAACATCAAAGCGATTTCATTGGTCGTTAATATGCCTTCCTTAATGATCGAATTAAGGCGAAAATTGTAATCAATCAAGTTCATACAGTTCTATTGCTTTGAATATTTGTAAAACAACCTGAGGCACTATTGCGTTTCCTCCTGCTTTGATTGATTCGTTTCTCCACTTAGAAAAGGTAATTCCGTCCAATCGGTTGGAAATCCCATCATTTCCATTACAAATTGGGGAGACAGTTGGGAAATTTTGCCACTGTTCCCCCTGTTTATGAATGAACCTAAATCGTCCCCCTTCCAATTTTCGCTTGGTCTTCTTGCATTTGAATCGCTCTTTACTGGTGTTGGTAGCATCCCTTGGTAAATCATTTGATTGATTGTTGCAGTTAAATCTGTTTGCTTCTTTTTCCCTTTTTCGTTTTTCCAATAAAGTCCCGTCCATTCCCAACCCTCTTTTTGTTTGTAATTCATTTGAACCCTTGTCGGTGTTGGTAGCATCCCCATTACTGCAAAATTTTGTAGATACATTCCCCTTGTTTTGCCCCCGTACTTCTCTTTCCTCTTTATTGTTTGTTCTACCGTTGTCGCTCGATCTTGCGCCATCGGAGTAGGCAACAAACCAAACTCGGTCCCGTCGGTGTGGTGCGTTGACGGAAACAGCTGGAAGTATAAACGGTTGTACTTCGTACCCTTCATTTTCCAAGTCAGTTTGCACCTCTTCGAATACCAACCCTCCATTCCAATTAACAAGGCCGAGAACGTTTTCGCCCACAATCCAACGTGGTTGAATTTCTCGAATTGCTCTAAGCATCTCAGGCCATAAATGGCGTTCGTCTTCCTTTCCAAGTCGCTTTCCTGCTGTTGAGTAGGGTTGACATGGGAAACCTCCAGTGAGGATGTCAATTCCTCCTCGGTGAATAGTGAAATCTGTTTTTGTGATGTCATCGTAACTAATTGATTTTGACCAATAATATTTTAAAACTTTTTTACCGAAGTCATTCCACTCGCAGTGAAATACATTCTCCCAACCCATCCACTCGGAAGCTAAATCAAAGCCACCGATTCCACTAAATAAACTTCCATGTTTCATAAATAATAAACCCCACCAAGAACGGTATAGCGGTACACGTCCAAGGCAGGGTCATTAGGTTTTATAAAAGGCAAATCCGCTAATTTGCTTTTGTTTCTGCTTCAAAGATATCATGAATTGTCAGGTTTAACCTGATATTTTTACTAAAAAACGTTAACTTCCACAACCGAAACAGTCAAAGTTGGAGTCGTTAGGACGTTCAGGGTATTCAACCGATCGAAGCAGTTGTTTAATTTCGCTGATCTCTTGACGCAGTACCATTTCTTCATCGCATAGTTGCCCCGTTAATTGGTTTTCCAAGTAACTCATTTTCCATTTTAGGGATTCAATGTCCTGTTTGTTCTGTGGTTTCTGATATTTCATTTTGTGTTTGATTAAATTGTTCTTCGATTTGATTTAATACGTCTTCCAGTACCGCCATTTGTGCAGGATGCCAGGTTGCAAGCGCACCCGTAACCGCATCAATACCTCGACTTATTTGCATCATAAGTTCTTCATCCTCACCCCAAAACGCTACGGAAAGCGTGTTGAGGTAAACTGATAGGTCTTGCTCTAAAAGGTTCAATCTGTTCTTCAAGGATTGACGGTAGGCCTTGGTGCGTTTTAGGTCATCCAAGGTTTCCGCAAGGGCTTGCATCAACACCACGGCACGGGTTACGGCTAACTGTTCTTTGGTTGGGTCGGGGTAGTTCATAGTGCTGTATAGTTGTAAGTCTTGGAAAGTTCAAACCCAACACGGTTAATCAGGTGCATGGCTTGGAGTGCCTTAAAAAAGTCCTTATGCTCAATGCACTGGGAACGTAAACGGTACAACCGTTGCATCCGTTGGTTTAAAATATCGAAACGGCTAACCTTTGAAAGGTCAAGTTTCTTTGCGGTGTATTCCGCATTTACGTGTACTTCCATGGCTTTAAGTTTAATACCTTGAATGAAGTCAATTAGTTGTTGTGGGCTTGTTCTCATTTCATTGTAACTTTTAAGGTCGTTGTACTTCTTTTTATTGGTGGGGTAATGGTAACTATTTCACCGTTACCGTCCACAATGTTTTCAGGCTTCGTTAGTGATCTTAACCACTTTTCACGGGCTTTCAGCATTTCTGTTGTACGTTCTACGTTTTCCTTCAAAATAATCCATTCGATATCGTTGCAACTTTCGTAGTCGTACTTAACACCCATTTCCGAAGTTGTGGCCACCGCTCCAAACATTTCAGCCGTTTTCCCGTGCTTTTCCTGCTCGTTGATTGCAAGATACTGCGTATCGGTTAAAGTCTGCTCTAATGCCTTAATAATCATGCGTGCTTTGATCGCAAACTCCAATGGGTTGATATTACCCTCTTCAATTTGAATGCGAAACTCTTGGTGCATCAACTCGACCTGCTCCCGTCCAGTTACGGATGAAAGCAGGTTGTTGGATTCGGTTATGATACTATTCATTGTATTGCTTTTTTATCAAATTGTAGAATGGGTGAAAACGTCCATGGGTTTCGTATTGCTGTTTTCTAAATTCCTTTACTCGATCCCAATAGGGCATTTCTTTTTCTCTTAAAATGTTAAATTGTTCATTTTGCAATCTTTTTACTTCCCTCATTTTAGCAACGCTACGTCTCATTTGATCTTCTAAAAATTCACCCTCTTTTTTAAGGTTGTATTTTCGAGCATAGTAAAGAATTAATGCGGGAGTCATGTCGAGCATCTTTGCAAGGTCGCAGTTTTTAATCTTTGAGTAAAGTTCCCTGATCACTTTGATTTTATCTTCCTTTGTCATCATTTCCAATCCTTTCCAGTATCTTTTTTGAATTGTGCTTTGATTTCAGAAGTGATGCGGTAATGCGATTCCAACTTCTTGCATAACTCAGGATCGGTTTCGTGAAGTTCTAAAAGCTTTGCATACTTTTCAGCCGTAAATGGTTGCAGTTCGTCAGCCTTTGCGAACTTTGGAGCGGCTTCCTTTTTGCTCTGAACCTTGTTAATGTCTCCCGTTGTACGTAGGTTGGTAGCTCCATTTGCGTCGTCATCTTCTTGGATCACTCCGAAGCAAGCGGAAAGGGAGTAACGTCTTGCATAGGTTAACGCACTGCCGTACCCGTGTGGGTCGTTTTTAGGCGCTGGAACG
>Ga0209400_1000614_pt1 | contig 31020 bp, 17 predicted proteins | sample M_130807_EF_Meta_FD_187313 | JGI IMG/M metagenome (GOLD analysis project Ga0209400, IMG submission 187313) | Freshwater microbial communities from Lake Montjoie, Canada to study carbon cycling - M_130807_EF_MetaG (SPAdes) (version 2) | ecosystem: Environmental > Aquatic > Freshwater > Lake... | reverse complement strand
AAAGGAAAGTTCATGGCGGTCTGAGCCTATCAAATTCCACGCACCTGGAAAGCACAATGGTCAATTCTTTTCCCGATAAATCATGGCTTGCCAGAAGGCGTTCTTTGGCATTGCATTTGCGGCGTGCTGGCAAAACGCATCATTCCCTGCCTCGATGTCACCGGCGGTCGGGTGGTAAAGGGGGTCAATTTCGTCGATCTGATCGATGCCGGTGATCCGGTCGAATGCGCGATGGCCTACAATGCCCAGAAGGCCGATGAATTGGTCTTTCTCGATATCACCGCATCGTCGGACAACCGCGCGACCATGGCGGATGTGGTGCATCGCACCGCCGCGCACTGTTTCATCCCGCTCACCGTCGGCGGCGGCATTCGCACGGTCGATGACATGCGCTTGATGCTGCACGCCGGGGCCGACAAAGTGGGCATCAACACCGCTGCGGTCAAACAACCGTCGCTGGTCGATGCCGGAGCCAAGGCCTTTGGGAGTCAGTGTATTGTCGTGGCCATCGATGCGAAACGCGAGGGCCCGGGCAAATGGGGCGTTTATACCCATGGCGGGCGAACTCCGGTCGGACTGGATGCCGTGGCCTGGGCGAAGGAAGTCTACGAACGCGGTGCCGGGGAAATTCTACTCACCAGCATGGATGCCGACGGCACGCAAAATGGCTACGACATCGAACTCACCGCTGCCGTGTCGCGCGCGGTCGGCATACCGGTGATCGCCAGCGGCGGAGCGGGGAGCCTCGATCACATGGTCGAGGTCCTCGAGAAGGGGCATGCCGACGCCGTATTGGCCGCATCGATTTTTCATTTCGGCAAATTCACCGTGGGCGAGGCGAAAAAACATTTCGCCGAGCATGGCATCGCGGTGCGGCCGTGATCGGAATTACCCGAGTTGCTGGACCAGTTGCGACCACTCTTCGGCGATGACCAGCGAGCGCGGCGGCACCGGTTTTCCGGCGCGATGATACCAATACGCCGCATTGCCATGGTCGCCTTCCTCGCGATGCAGGTGGGCGTGAATCCATGCACCGATGGGGTCGGCGATGAGTTGACAGGCTTCATGCGCCTCATCCCACCGACCGGCTTTGCTCAGCCACAGGGCCCGCAACGACGGGTTCAACGGCGCGGGCGGCTCCGCTTCTGTCCGGATCGATTCAATGAGTTCTTCCGCAGTCATGATTTCTCCATGAAAATTTCTGGATATTTGAGAGACTCGTTATAAAATTTCGACATGTATATGTCAAAACAGCTTTGTACTTTTTTTCTAGTCGCCCTCTGCCTTCCCGGTGCCTCGCAGTTGCCGTCGCTCCAGGATAAAAAATGGCTCGGTCATTTCGCAGCTCACGAACGGCGCGATTTCCAATTCAGCGTGCTTCAGGATGGGACGATGAAAATTGAAGTCATCAATGACAAGGGCGTGGCCATGGGCACGGTCAAAACCATCCTGATCACGCCGTCGGTCTGTGAGGTGGTCGGGCCGCGGTCGATCGTGAAGAAGATCGATGAAAAGTCGCTGGTTTCACCGGACAAACCCAATCTCAAGGCGGAGAAAATCAGCTATCGCGGCAAGGTCACGGAGGGTGCCGAATTCGAGATGAACGTGGCGTTTGATGGCGACAAAGTGAAACTGGGCGGTCGCATCCTCAATCCGGGGGCCTTGAAAAAACCGCTGGAGTTTCAGGTCCGCACCAAGATTCAGAATGTGTACATGTATACCGACAAAGAGAAACTCAAGGATGAAACGGATCGGGACCGGATTGAGTTCATCAGGGACGACAAGCAGCGCGGGAGGATTGGCAGCTACAAGGCGGCGAAATTTTCGGATGAAAAAGTTTTCGGCAAGGGACTCACCAACGTGGAGGTGGACATGAAGCCTTTTGCGGGCAAGCGCTTCAAGTTCGATCTCGAGGGTCCGGGGCTCATGAGGATGGAAAATCCGCGCGGCATTTCCTCATGCCCGATGGAAGGATTTTTTGTGTTGTGGCGTTACGATGCGGAGAAAGACCCCGAGGCCAAGGGCCGGGTGATCATCGAGGTGAAATGATCATCGCACGAAAAAAGCACAATTTTTCGCGGGATTGATTTTTCTCCTTGCCAAATAGCCGCCGTCAAGGGCACATTCGCCGTCCACCGAAATAAGGGGTAGATGCCCGAGTGGCTAAAGGGGGCAGACTGTAAATCTGCTGGCTCACGCCTACGTTGGTTCGAATCCATCTCTGCCCACCATTTCAGTGTCAACGATCAGGGAGCCTCCGGGCTCCCTTTTTGTTGCCTTTTTGGGCTTCTTCGCCGTACGCGGGTTTCGCACCCCAAACATCGGGAACTTGGCGATGTAGTGACTCCTAATGGCATAATCCGCACGACTGTTGAAACCGTGAAGCCCCAAAAAAAAAGACCGGAGGACGATACCGCCCTCCGGTCTGCGAATCGTTGTCGTTAGGGAGTGACCACCATACGCACAAACCGCTTGCCGGGTCCGGGGGGCAGCAGGTCATAGGTGACCGATCCGCCGACACCGGTGTCGTGGAGCCTCGGATCGTCCGGTAGCACATCGGTCCACCCCGAGGGAGTGAGATCATCGGAGGTCTGCACCGTGTAAGACGAGACGGCATTGACATAAGGCCAGGTGACCGAACCGCCGACCACGCCCGGATTGGTGGCGAGGCCATTCATGCCCATGAAGTAGGCGATGCCGTTCTCCACTCCGTCACTGTTGTAATCTTCGCCCGCCGTGCCGCCGCCTGCGTAGGTGTCAGCCCAGGTGGCATAGCCGGAGGGAGGCGTGCCGAGCGACTCAATCTGGAGGCCGTAAAGGCCGAAGGTCTGGTTGTTGCCGGTCGTCAACAAGGTGCCGAGAATCACGCCTAAGCCGTCTGCGGTGATATCCTCCCAGTTCCAGTCGCCTTCCGCATCCGCAGTGCCTGCCACGCTGTTCGCGACGTTGGTAAAGGTGTTCGTGCCGCTGCCGAAGAGAGTCAGCCGGTAGTGGCCATTCGGTATCAAGCCCGTCAACGCCCATGCATAATGATCACCGGTCAATGCAGGGTAGTAGAGATAAGCGGTTTCCGAGCGCAATTGATCGGGGCCGCCGAGAGCACCTTCATTCGGATTGCAGCGCCAAGCGCCTGCGGCGGTATTGTCCAGCCCGGTCGCGCGTCCCAGAGCCAGTTTGACGGTGGTCGCGGTGCCGGCGGCGTTGTTGAGGAAACCGCTGATGGCGCTGTTCTGACCGTAGGTTCCGATGTTCATGGCGTTCCAGTTACCCACCTGACCGGTGAAGACATTGCCCACGGCGTTCTTCATGGTGGTGCCGGTCAGGGTGGTGTTGCCCACACAAGTGGTCCCGCTACCCTGCTTGAAGTCAACGCTGATCAGGTTGGCGTTCGGCACGGCGTAGGTGACGGTCACTTCGTCACTTGCCACCACGCTCAGCGAGTCGGTCACGGTCACGGTATAGGTCGTGGTGGTTGTCGGCGAAGCGCTCGGATTGGCAGCCGTCGCGTCATCCAAGCCGGTGCTTGGATCCCAGCTGTAGGTGAACGGCGGAGTGCCACCATAAGTGAGCGGGAAGCCGCCAATTTGCACCGATGGTGAGCCCGGGGTGACAATTTGGTCCGCCCCTGCATCGACCACCAGAGGGTAATCGACGGTCACCGTGTCGGTAGTCTGTGTGCTTTGGGCATCGGTAACTGTTAGAGTGTAGGTTGTCGGCGACGAGGGCGAGGCGATGGGATTGGCGGCGGATGGGTCATCCAAGCCCGTGGAAGGAGTCCAGCTGTAGGTATAGGGCGGGAAGGCACCGCTGGCGCTCGGGCTGCCACCGATTTGGGCCGAAGGTGCTCCCGGAGTCAGGCTCTTGTCGGGACCGGCATCGGCCACCAAGGGTGGCGCCGTAAAGGTGACCAAAACGCTATCGGTGGCGGTGGCCGGGGTCGGCGAGGATGAGTCGGTCACGGTCACGGTGTAGGTCCTCGTGGTGCCCGGCGAGGCCATGGGGTTGGCCAGCGTCGGATCATCCAGACCCGTGGCGGGCGACCAAAGGTAAGTATACGGACCAGTGCCGCCGGTCGCGGTCGGGCTCCCGCCGATCTGGGCGGTGGGCACACCTGCGGAGACGTTTTTGTCAGGTCCCGCACTGGCGGCCAGCGGGATCGCCAGTTTGTAGAGTTGAAGACCGTAAAGGCCACGAACATCGTTGTTGCTGGCGGTGTTCAGGTAATCGCCCGTAATCACCCCTGAGCTGTTGGCGGCAATGTCAGACCAATTCCAGTCGCCTTCCGCATCCAGCACTCCGGCCACCGAGTTGGCGATGTTGGTATACGTGGGGCCGCCATTGCCGAACAAAGTCAGGCGATAGTGAGCGCCAGGTTCGAGTCCGGTCAGCTCCCAATTGTAATGGTTGCCGGTAAGCGTGGGATAATAAATGTAGCATTGCTCATGGCGCAGGCTGCCGGCGATAAAGGTTCCGATACCATTGTTGCGCCAACCGCCGCCGGACCCTCCCGCGCTGGTGGCCGTGCCCATTTTGAAGGCAACCGTCGTCGCGTTTCCGGCACCGTCGAGCAAGTTGGTTTTGGAAGCACTCGAGGTGTTGGCGTTGTTGCCGCCGGTATTGATGGCATTCCAGGGCCCGACCTGGCCGGTGTATATTTCGCCAGCGGCGTTCTTTATGTTAGGATCAGTTGCCGGATTGGCGGGTGCCGTGAGCACGGTGTTGCCCGATGCAACTGTGCTGCCGCTCGAATAGACGAAGTCCACGCTGATCAGGCTCGGGTCCGGCACCGCATAGGTGACAACCACAGAGTCGCTGGAGGTCGCGCTCAGTGAGTCGGTCACCTGCACGGTGTAGGTCGTGGTGGTGGTGGGTGAGGCGGTGGGATTGGCGACCGTGGTGCTGCTCAGGCCGGTGCTTGGAGACCATAGATAGGTATAAGGACCGGTGCCGCCGTTGGCGGTCGAGGTGGCACCAATCGTGACCGAAGGAGAACTCGGGGTGCAGAGCTTGTCAGCACCGGCATCGGCGGCCAAGGGATAGCTGACGGTCACCGAGTCGGTCGCGGTAGCGCTCAGCGAGTCGGTTACTGTGACGGTGTAAACGGTGGTGCTGGTCGGCGAGGCGGTGGGATTGGCGACGGTGCTGCTGCTGAGGCCGGTGGCGGGCGACCAGCTGTAAGTGTAGGGACCGGTGCCGCCGCTGGCGACCGGGTTGGCGCCGATTGCGACCGAGGGCGCGACCGGGCTGACGGACTTGTCCGCACCGGCATCGGCGGCCAACGGCTGGTTGGCCGGAATCGAATAAAGTTCGAAGCCGTTGAGGACGGCAACTGTGCCTGCGAGGGAGAAGAAATCCACTGAGGTGCCGGTCGCAGTGAAGGTCGTCGATAGCATGGCGATTCCCTTGGTGCCAATCGTGATGCCCGTGTTGGCAGTGGGAGTAAATGCGGTGGAGCCGGGTTGATTTACCCAACCGGCGTCGACCGGGTTGGACTTGTTGCCGGCAAGGCTGTAGTTCCAGTGGACATCGCCGACATTGTTGCCGGTGTCCGATGCGTAGAGGATGAAATTGTACGTGGTGCCCGCCGTGAGTCCGGTCATCTTCACATCGAATCCGGCAGCCGCGAACACGCTGGAATTGTACATGGGAGCGAGCGGACCGACATTGGGGACGGTCAATTGAGTGCGGTCATTCCGCCAACCCGCATTGCCGCTTCCTGTCGTCAAAGCGATGGTGATGCCATTGATGGTATAGGTATTCGTCCATGGGCCGGACGTATTGGTTCCGGAGATCCCGGTCCAACCGGACTGAACCGGCCCGGTATTGGCGGTACCGCGGTTGCCGTTGAGGTCCGCTTGGAACACCATGACTGGTGCAGCCTGCGCGGTGCTTGTCAAGCCGATTGCTAATAACGCCAGGGTCGCGGCGGCGGCCATGGCGGTTGAGTAATATATTGTTTTCAGTATTTTCATGGTATTGGGGCTGGTGGTAGGACATGAACGGTTGCACTCGTTCATGCATGGGGAAGGATTCCGATTTCAGGGCATGGCGCAAGGAAAGAAAGGGCGTATCGGGTGTTCAGTGTTTGGATATCTTTCCACCGCAGGGGTTGGGGAAATTCGCCTTCAGCAGCCCCGATCTGGCGCGTAGGGTGCCACGGGTTGTTAGACCCGCGATCCGTTGAGCAAGCAAGGCATGTCGACCGCCTTCGATGAAACACGGCCAGTTATGCAAACCTTGTATACCGCAATGGCTGGTTTTCCGGCTTTGCACTCGGCTCACCCGCCCCCATCTTCTTCACGGCCTTCTTCCCGTAATGCGATTCGCCATCAGCAACCCCGCACCACTTGACAATGTTGAAAATCCTGCCGGTACCTGCACCGCCGCCACCCAAAAATGCCTGGAAAACAAGGGCAAGCTGGTCGTCCAAACTTGAGACCATGGCAATCAGACAAACATCCAACCAAGAACCCTCTGATCCGAGAGGTACTGGGCCCATCACCTCCAGCGGCATTTTCTCCCTGCGTCGTGATTGCCTGCTGCCGCGCCAGGCACCGGGCGATGTCGCCCTGGTGGGTGATGTCGAAATGGGAGGGGCCGACGGCTTGAATGAATCGTTTCCAGCTTGCGATCAGTCCGATCAAGTGGCGGACACGGCTTCGATCAGAGCTCTGCCGATGGAAAATCTGCAATCCGGTATCGATTACAAGCTGACAGGAGAAATCAGGATTCCAAGCGGCAAGGGCCTGCTGTTGAGGCTGCACGAGTAGCGCGCGATGCAGGATCCGCAATCAATGAAATCATCATGCAACCAAATAGAAATGACCAAATGCCCTTGCGATCCATAGGCGACGACCACCGCCACGCTTCCTTCCTGGGGGGGTGCCTGGCTGCGCTACTTTTCACGCTCTTCACCGGTGTCGCCATTGCGGAGCCGGACCAACGACCCGCGTTCGTGCCTTGGCCGCAGGATTACCAAGCCGGAACAGGAACTTGCGTGATCGGCAATGGCAAGCGCGTTGTTTATGAAGACCAGTCACTCGCGCCGTTGGCCGCCATCCTGGCAAACGACATTCGCATGGCGACGGCTGTCTTGATGTCCGCCGCGCAGGGCAAGGCCGCGACCCATGAAATCGCTCTGAGCCTGGACAACAAACTTGCCAAGGAAAGCTATGTGCTCACTGTGACGGATAGAGGCATTCTGGTGGTCGGCCAGAACTACAATGCAGTGGCCATGGGCACGGCGACGCTGCTGCAAAGCATGAGCCGGAACGAGAAAGGTGAAATCGTGGTGCCTGCTTATGTCGTGAAGGATTGGTGTTTCGCGGAATACAGCGGCCTGATGCTGGACATTGCCCGCGAGGACCATTCGCTGGAAGTACTGCGCGACGTCATTGACCTGTGCCGTTTCTACAAAATCCGCTATTTCCGGCTGCACTTCTCGGATGACCAGGCATGTTTGTTTCCGTTTGAGGCATTTCCCCAGGTGACCTACGGGGGACGCACCTGGAAGCTGGATGAGATCAAGGATCTGGTACGATATGCCGATGAACGGGGTGTGACCCTCGTGCCGGAATTGGAAACTCCCGGACACTCCACGTTCCTGTGCAACCGGCTACCGGAGGTCTTCGGCAAGGGGCCGGGAATGGACGTTACGCTACCTAAGGTCTATGAGACGCTCGATGTCATGGTCAGGGAGATCTCCGCCGTATTCAAAAGTTCCCCGTATTTCCACATCGGCTGTGATGAAGCCAGGGTGGGTACGAAGGATCAAAAGTTTTTGCAAGACAACAACCTCAAGAACGAGGGCGAGTTGTTCGCCTGGCACGTGGACAAAATGAACGCGATCGTCAAGAAGTATGGCAAAAGGACCATGGCATGGGAATGCAACAGCAATGATAAGGATGTCATAAGCACGGTCTGGAATATCACCAGCAAGTATGGCGAGGACAAGCATGGCGAGACGGACAACACCCTGAAAGGCGGCCGGCCCGTGGTCCAAGTCACCTGGCGGCCGTGGATCGGCGACCCGTTGGACGGGTTGTATGACTGGCGTCCCTATGGCAAGCAAATGCAATACGCACGGGAGGGCATGCTCGGCTCGGAAATGGTGTTGTGGCAGAACAATGGCAATGTCGCCCTCCGGATCCTGCGCTACCGGGCTCCCATCCGCAACGAGGTGACGTATAACCCGAAATGCCCCGATACCTATCCCAAGTTTGTCGGTCGTTTCGCCCGCAGTCAGGACCAGTTCGACCGGGTCGCCACGGGATTGGAAATCAACATGGGCGCCAACGTTGGTTCGCTGGGCGATTGGATGAATGCCGGCGGCAAGGAATTCCTCGGTCCGGTTTATGAATACAACGGGCAGTTGGACGGGACGCTCCTCTCTTCCATTCCTGACGCGACGATTCATTACCTGCTTGAGGACAAGGAGAGTTTGAAGATGCCCGACGCCCAATCGCCGATCTATGCCCCGGAAGTCCTGAAAGCGGTCAAGGCCGAAATCGGCAGCACCACCATTTTCAAGGCCCGGCTCTTCGACAAGGCAGGCAAACCCCTCGGCAAAACCTTGATCCGCGAGTTTCATAACAATCCCTTCACCGTCAGGGTGGTGGGGGCTATCCGCAATGGCGATCCCCGCTTTTCCGGAGCGATGGCGTTTGATCTGACCCAACATCTCAAGACCGGGATGGTGCGCTATCAGATCAACGGTCCGGTGACCACACACTCAACTCAGTTTACCAAACCCTTCCGCATCGGTGAGGATGCCACGGTGACTTTTCAGTACTTCGACGAAACTGGCCGTGCGAAGGGTGTTCCGTGGAGAATGCTGGCACGTGAGGTCGACTTCGATCCCTACAGCCTGACTTACAAAAAGGAAGCCGTCGCCACTGTGGGCGTGAAGGAATTTGTGGAGCTGGCCGTCGATGGCATGGTGGACAAGAACGAATGCCTCAACGCCAGCGATGTGAAGCAGGCTTTAACGGTTGACCTGGGCAAGGTGCTGCAGGTGAACCGGGTCGTTCTTCATACCTTCTGGAATACGGATGAAGGCCGCGCCTATCAATATACCATCGAGTTGTCGGAAGATAACAAGACATGGACCACCGCCGCCGATGGGTCTAACAACACCGTCGTGGCCACCGCCAACGGCTATGCCCATACCTTCGACGCGTCCAAGGCCCGCTACCTGCGCGCCACCGTGCTGGGCAACAACCGCTCCAAAGGCGTGGAGATCGCCGAACTGCGCGCTTACGGCCCCGACCAAAAACCCGGAGTCCCAGGCAGTCCGAGCACCCAAGAAGAACTCAATGCCGAATTACGAGCGGACCTGCAATTCATCGCGCGCTCGGAAAACGCCAGCATGGCTCCCGCGCCTCTTGACGGGTCCTGGGACCTGATCAACGAGACGTGGGGCCCGCAATTCAACTGCAAGCTGGTCGGCGTGACCGACTTTGGCTGGCAATGCGGCGGCGCTTCGGGCGTGCTTGATATGAATGGACAAACGCTTAACTGGTCCACCGGCGGTGGCAACGGCACCGCCGTTGGCATCACTTTCATTGGCAAGGGCGGCAGGATCAACTGGGACGGCGGCTATCAGGGCGGGTGGGTGTCCTATCCCTCCGACCTGCGAGGTGACACACCCAATACCTTCACGGGAGTTTTCCACGTGCGCCATGGATTCATGCTGCTGCGCAAGCCCCCCGGTGTGACCGCCCATGCGGGTGATATCGAAATGGGCGGTGCCGACGGCTTGAATGAATCGTTCCTCGCCTGGGACAAGCCCGATCAATTGGCGGACACGTCCTCGATCATTACGCTGCCACTCGGCAAGGATGTGAAAAACCAGCGCGCCACGCTCCTGCTGCAGGGCCAGTCCGAAACACTCGGGACTCTAACGGTACAAACCGACACCTTCATTGATCTGGGCGGCAACAAGGATCAAAAGGGTGGCATCAGCTTCGCCGACTCATCCAAGCAAACGTGGGACCTGACCAAGGCTCTGACCATCAAGGGCGAGGGAACCGTGCGCTTTGGCAAGTCCGCCAATGGCTTGACCCCGACGCAACTCGCCCGGGTTGCCTTCGACACGCCGCAAGGGAAAGTCCCCGCCAGGATTTCCGACGATGGCACCCTTGCTCCCGGGAACTGAGGCGGCTGTGACTTGATGAATCAGCAGACTGACAGATCACCCGCACTCACGTTAAATCAATTTTAAAAACCATACCATGAACAAGCAAACAACACGCATGATGCTCATGATCGCAGCGCTGTTTAACCAGCAGGCACCGGCCGCCGAACCGCCGAATCCCGCCCCGCCGGCGCTGGTCAAGCCGACGCCCGAACAGGCGGCCTGGCAGGATTTGGAAATCGGGATGTTCTATCATTTTGACATCAATGTGTTCACGGATGCCGGTGAGGGGGCGTGGCAGAACCAAGGCGGGCTCGACCCCAGCCTGTACAACCCGGCCAAGCTCAGCACCGATCAATGGATGGAAGCGGCCAAGGCGTTGGGGGCCAAATACTCGGTATTTGTGGCCAAGCACTGCACCGGTTTCCTGTCGTGGCAGAGCGATCTCTATCCGTACGGGGTGAAACAAAGCACGTGGCGCGATGGCAAGGGCGACGTGGTCAAGGACTACATCGCCTCATGCAAGAAGCAGGGCGTCAAGCCCGGCCTGTATTGCTCGATGAACGCCAACGCGCACCTCAAGGTGATTCAATGGGACGGCAACAACTCCAATCAAATCTTCGGCGACGATGCGAAGCGCGCCCAATACTGCAAGACGGTGGAGGCGATGCTGGGTGAGTTGTGGGGGCGTTACGGCGCGCTGGACTACGTCTGGTTTGACGGCGGTGCCGTGCCGCCGGCCAAGGGCGGGCCGGACATCGTGCCGGTGTTCAAGAAACTCCAACCGCGCACGGTGGCTTTCCAAGGGCCCGCAGACGCGCCCGCCGGCAACACCCGTTGGCCGGGCAACGAGAATGGAGTCACGAGCTATCCAAACTGGTCCACTGTCACGCGCCATCGTGACGAAGGTGCGGGCCACCCCGACGGCCAGGTCTGGGAACCGGCCGAATGCGACGTGCCGCTGCGCAAACAATTCTGGTTCTGGCACCCGAACCAGGAGAACACGCTGCGCAGCCTCGATGAGCTGATGGATATCTATTACAAGTCGGTGGGCCGCAACGCCAACCTCATCATCAACGCCAACATTGATCGTGACGGCCTGGTGCCCGAGCTGGACCTGAAGCGCTTCAAGGAGTTCGGCTCCGAAATCCGCCGCCGCTTCACCCAACCGCTCGCCCAAACCGCCGGCGAGGGCGATACCGTCGAGTTGGACATCGGCAAACCCACCCTCATCAACCACGCGATCTTCATGGAGAAAATCACCGAGGGCGAACGCATCCGCGAATATGTCATCGAAGGTTTCACCGCCGGCACCTGGAAGGAATTGTGCAAGGGCCAGTCGGTCGGCCACAAACGCATCGAACAGTTCGGCGATGTCGAGGTGAGCAAGGTGCGCCTGCGCGTGACCCGGAGCATCGCCACGCCGCTGATCCGGCAACTGGCGGTCTATCACGTCACCACCGCCGAAGGAACCCCAAATCAATAATGACTATGAACAAGCAAATGCCGAGTGTTGTTTTAGCAGTTTTGTCACTGTCCTGCCTGCCGACGATGGCAGCCGAACCGCCGAATTCCGCCCCGCCAGCCCTGGTCAAACCCACGCCCGAGCAGGTCGCCTGGCAGGACCTGGAGGTAGGCATGTTCATTCACTGGGACGTGCCGTGGAATCACCGCGATTATGAGAATAAACCCAAACCGGATGTATTCAATCCGACCCAGCTCGATACGGACCAGTGGATGGAGGCCGCCAAGTCTTTTGGTGCAAAATACTGCGTTCTCACGGCAACCCATGGCACCGGCTTCATGCTGTGGCAGAGCGACTCCTATCCCTTTGGCATGAAGCAGTCGCCCTATGAGAACGGCAAATGCGATGTGGTGAAGGAGTATGTGGACTCCTGTCGCAAGGCCGCCATTTCGCCGGGTCTTTACTGTCACATGAAAGTCAACGGCTGGTGGGAGGTGGATCATCCGGGACTGGTGAACCGCGGTGGCGGTGGCGATCCCAAACGCCAGGCCGACTACGCCAATGCCAAGCTCAAGCAGGCGGCGGAACTCTGGGGCAATTATGGCCCGCTGGCCGAGATCTGGTTTGATGGCGGCTTGCCTGATCCCAAGGTGGCCGGCTTCGATGTGATGCCAGCGGCCTTGAAACTCCAGCCCAAGGCGATGCTCATGGGCGGTTCCCATCGCTCCGGGCAGCAGATCCGCTGCGTCGGCAAGGAGTCCGGCGGTGTCACGTATCCGTGCTGGGCCACGGCGGATTTTGCCAACTGCGATCAGAGCGGCGGTGACCCTAACGGAAAAGACTATATCCCCGGCGAAGCCGACGTGAACCTGCTGGCAGGCGAGTGGATGTGGCAGCCCGGATCAGACGGGCGGATCCGCAGCCTCGATGATCTGGTGAAAATGTATTACGCCTCGGTGGGCCATAATTGCAATCTGCTGGTCAGCACCGCTCCGGGACCGGAGGGACTCATTTCCGAGGGCCAGATCCGGCGCTTGCGCGAGTTCGGTAACGAGATCCAGCGGCGCTTCGGCAAGAGCCTGGCCGAAACCTCCGGCCGCGGCAACAGCGTCGAGTTGGATCTCACCAAGCCGACCCTCATCAATCATGTGATCCTGATGGAACAGATTGCCGAGGGGGAGAGGATCCGTGAGTATTCAGTCGAAGGCATGGCGGACGGCGCATGGAAGGAACTGGCCAAGGGCACCTGCGTCGGCCACAAGCGCATTGAACAGTTTGGCGATGTCACGGTCAGCAAGATCCGCCTGCGCGTCACCAGCAGCATCGCCGAACCCATCATCCGTCAATTGTCGGCCTATCACGTCACACCCCGGCCTGAATGAATACTCCTGATTTCCCACAGCGGATTGAAGTCTGGCCACCCGGAGATTTTTTTGGTTTCGAGGACGCTCGGGCTGGCATGAGGTTTGAAAACGGCCCTAACAAGTCGTTCGTTGACCTGAAATCCGCCAAGGCAATCCTAACAGCCATTCCAATGGCTGGCCTCCAGACCAAGGCAACCTATCAAATCAAGGAGGCGATCACGCTGCCGCCCGGCAGGGGCCTGCTGGAGGTTCATTCGATCGATCGCATCAAGGTGGTCACCTTTTACGACGAGGGGCGCTTCTATCAATACAAGGTCGAAGTTTCGGAGGATGGGAGACAATGGCAACAGGTGGTTGACATGAGTGGCAACACCCGTCCCTCCACCGGGGCGGGGGAAACATTCAGGTTCCCCGCGCTCAAAGCGCGCCATGTCAGCATCCACATGCTGAAAAACAGCGCCAATCCGGGGCTGCATATGAACGAGTTGCTGGTGTTTGAGGCGAAAACCCGCGGACCGATTGACCCATGAAATTTCTATCCATTATTGCGGTGGTGTTCCTGCCACTGGCCGCCCTCATCGCCGGTGAAACCGTTTCCGTTTCCACGCTTCCGGCCCTCAAGTTGCGTCGGTCCCTGTAATCCAACAATCCAATCCATTTATGAATACCATGAAGACCATGAGAAGAGTGATACAATCAATGACAGCGCTATGCCTTGGCTCCGCCTGGGCCATCGGGGCGCCTGCGGCTCCCGCATTCGTGCCCTGGCCGAAATCCGTGGAGATGCGCGAGGGTTCGATTCAATTCGGAGCCACCAGCCGGATTCTATCCGAAAGTCCCGCGCTTGAGCCTCTGGCCAAGGTTCTGGCGGAGGAAATCCGCTTGGTGTCCGGACTGCAACTGGCAACCGGCGCGGGCAAACCTGGTCCGGGCGACATCGGCATTTCGCTCGATCCGGCGTTGAAAGGGGAATCCCACCGGGTGATTGTGACCGACCGGGCGATCGTGAGTGGCGGCAACTATGTGGGTGCCGGGATGGGTACGGCGACGCTGCTGCAGGCGATCCGGATGGAAAATGACAAAGCCTCGCTGCCGGCCATGACAGTGCTCGACGGACCCGCGATGCAATACACCGGCATGATGCTGGACATCGCGCGCCAGGCGAACTCCATCGAGACGCTCAAACAATGCGTGGTCCTCGCGCGGCTCTACAAGATGAAGTATTTCCATCTGCACATGACCGACGATCAGATCTTCACGTTTCCTTCGACCAAATACGCCGCCAAGCTCAAGGGCACTTATACGTTGGAAGAACTCAAGGACCTGGTGAAATTCGCCGACGAACGCGGTGTCACGATCATTCCCGAGTTCGAGATTCCCGGTCACACCAGCCAACTCGCGGCGGCCTTTCCCGATGTGTTCGGCGATACCCAGGGCTGCGTCATCAACTTTCTAACACCCGGCGCGATGCCGATCCTCACCGATCTTGTCAACGAGATGTGCGAGGTCTTCCGCTCGTCGCCCTATTTCCACATGGGCTCCGACGAGTGCAACTGGGCCTTGTTCGAGACCTGGCCCAACGTGGTCGAGGACCGGAAGGTGAACAATCGCGGCACCGGCAAACAACATGGCTGGCTGATCAACGAGATCAACAAGGTGGTGAAAAAACAAGGCAAGTCGCTGATTGTCTGGGAGGGATTCTATGGCGTCGAGGCCGAGGTGGACAAGGACGTGACCGTGATGGAATGGGACGGCCGGTTTTTTCCTCCGCACGAAGTCGCCGCCGCCGGTTACAAAATGATCAACGTGCCGTGGGTCCCGAGCATCGGCGCGACGGCAGGCGAGAATTATGATTGGAACCCGTGGCTGATCGGATCGCAGGATCGCACGCCCGACCAGTTCAAACGCGGTACGCCCGAGGCCGACCTGATCATCGGCGGGCAGATGGTGCTGTGGGAATGCGGCGGCGATCAGGCACTGCCCCAGCTCCGTGCGAAAGCCGTGCCCCGCCACGAGCGCATCCACAGCCCCGATGCCGGGAAATCCTATGCGGATTTCGCCCGGCGTTTCAAGGCAAGCGACGGGCTGCTGGATTTGCTCGTGCACAAGTTCGCCGTCAGGGCTGACGGACTATCCGATCAGGGCGACGGTTTTTTCGAGAAGGCCGTGACCTTGACCGTTGAGGCCTCGCCTGCCTTCAAGAACGCGGAGATCCGCTACACGCTCGACGGCAGCAAGCCGGGTGCGGGCTCGCCGGCTTTCACCGCGCCGGTTTCCCTCGCGGCAAGCACACAGCTGAACGCGCAGGCCTTCGATGCCGACGGCAAGGCGCTTGGTTTCCCTCGGCTTGCGAAATACACCTTTCGTCCGCTGTCGGGAACGATCAAGGGCCTGCTGCCAGCGGAACGGTTTCATCAGAACCGCTATGCCGATCCGTTGTCGGTCACGCTCCAGTCCGCCATCGGCGGCAAGATCCGTTATACGATGGACGGCAGCGATGTCAGCGCCGCCAACGGGACGGTCTATCAGAATCCGATCAAGGTCGAGAAGGCAACGATGACCCTGCGCGCGGCGGTTTTTGCGAATGGCAAAAAGCAGGGCGAGGAGTGGCGCGAGGACCTTACGTGGATGAACCACGAAAAGAACCTGACCACCGGCAAAAAGGCGGCCGCCGGTCAAGGCATGCCAAACGCCGATCCGGTTCCGGCCAAGGATTTCAAGGAAGGCAACCTCGCCCTGGACGGCTTCGCCGACAAGGACAACCACTGGAGCATCAATCCCTCGCCGGCGTGGTTGCAGGTGGATCTCGCAACCGCCACGAAGATCGACCAGATTCATCTCTACACCTGGTGGGGTGATGACCGCAGTTATCAATACACCATCGCACTCTCGGAGGACGGCAAGACCTGGAATACCGTGGTGGACGCCTCATCTAACACAGAGAAAACCACCGACCAGGGCTACCGTCACACGTTCGCGCCAACCATGGCGCGGTTCATCCGGGTCACGATGTTGAAGAACACGGCCAACAGCGCGATTCATATCTGCGAACTCAGGGCCTATCAGGCGAAGTAGGACCTTGATCACCGGGGAGGATATTGCGATGGTCCTGGCCTGTGCCGGAAAATCCGACGACGTTGATTGAACCGAATGATAACATTCCAGCACTTCACAAGCCCATGATCGAGATCCTTTCCAACCTTCAAGACGTCGAACAGGCCAGCGCGTTGCAGCGCCGGCTTTACCGGACGATTCGCGAAACGATGCGCGCCATGGCCGGACGGATCTGCGGCGTGGCCAACTGGGAGGCGAAAAAGCTGCTCGCCCGCCATATCTGGCTCGATGCCGAACACGCCGACGCCCTGCGTTCGCGCGTGCTCGAATTGCGCTTTCCGCGGGTGGATGTTGATCTGGTGGCCGACGGCGCGCTCATCGCGATGCTGGGCCGGCTGCCATCGACCCTCACCGACACCGAGTTCCTGGCGGGCACCTATCAGGTGATCAAACCGAGGGTGCTGGCTGCCATCGAGGACTACTTGCGGCGCAGCGATCCGCTTGACGACGCGCCCAGCCACCGCGCGCTGCGCATCGTGATCGGCGAACTGCGCGATGAACTCGCCGAATTCGAACGATGGTGGAATGCCGTGTCTCTGGCAGACCGCGAGGGGGCGGGTCCGTGGGTGGCGTGGTTGTGCGATGCCTTGGAACACGCGGGCGGTGTGCATGGGCGCGACAGCGGCGCGGAGGTGCTCGCCCGCGAGGGTTTCTCGGACCGGCCGCGTTATGTGATCCCGATGCAGCCGTCGCGCGACCCTCACTGGCTGCCGGCGGTGACGCAGGTGCCGCCACGCCCGCCGCGCACACCGCAGGAACAACAGGTGTGGATCGCCATCGACCATGTAAACGAACTGTGGGCCTGCGAATTGCCGGCGGCGTTCATCTGGCATCATGACAACCTGCCATGGTCGCTCTACCGCGAGACCGCCCGCTGGGCCTACGATGAAATGCGCCACGCGCAAATGGGCGAGCGACGTTTGTTAGCATACGGTTTCGAAATCGGCGTCGATGTGCCGATGGTGCCGGATCACTGGGTCGGTGTTTGCGCGCGCGGCGGCCTGGAGGCCATGTTGTTTGTCGTGCACGGCCTCGAGCAGGGTGGACCGAAGTGGAAGGCGCAGTTGAAAAGCGATCTGTGGAAAATGGGGGATCCCTATAGCTCCCAGGATTGCGATTACGACTGGGCGGATGAGGCCGGCCACATCCGCTATGGCCAGGCCTGGCTCAAGGCCTTGTTTCCCGATCTGTCCAAGCAGGAAATCATCCGCCGGACGGAAAACGAGGTGGAACAGTGGAAGGAATGGATCGCCGACAAACACCGCAGCGGCCAGCACGGCTATGATTTCTTCCTGCCCCGCATCGAGGCCAAGTGCGCCCGCATGCCGGCGCTCGCCAATCCAGAGCACTTCCATGCGCTTGGTTCCAGCGCGGCGACGCTGTCCTACGGTTGACGCGGATGTGCAGGCTTTGGATGCCTCGGATGTTCGCCGGACTTCATCATCTCGCGCCATCTGCCAGGGCTGATGTCGTGCTTCTTTGGAACAGCCGGATGTTCAAACCTTGGATACCGCGACGGCCGGTTCTTCGGCTTTGCACAGGGTCCACCCTCCACCATCTTCCTCACGGCCTTTTTCCAGTATGGTAATTCACCGTCAGCAAATCCGATCAAAGACAAGATGCATCGAATGAAATCAACCGTTGCCCTAACCACACTGTGCATGCTCACGACTGTCGGGCTGAACCATTCGGCGGCCGGTGCTCCGGCCGAAATTTTTGACCGTGACTCACCCTTTAATGGCGGTCTGAAGGTGCCCGCAACGCCAGGCGGCATCGATCCGGCCGACAGCCATCCCGGTCTCAATCTGATCCCGTGGCCCAAGGCGCTGGAGGTGAAACCCGGGCAGATGCCCCTCACTGCCGCCAGCCGCATCGTGAGCGCCAACCCCGGCATCAAGCCCTTGGCCGACATCCTCGCCGGGGAAATCCACTTACTAACGGGCTTGCAACTGACGGTAACCGACGGCCCGGCCCGCGCCGGGGACATAGTCCTCAAAATCGAGCAATCGATCAAGGCCGACGAACCCATCCTTGCGACCCGACCGCCTGATCTTGTGCGCACCACCGACGGTGCGCACACGATCAATATCGACCAGCAAGCGGTGGTTGCAGGCTTTGATTACCGCGCAGTGGCCGAAGGCACTGCGACCTTGCTGCAAGCGATCGGCCAGGCCAACGGTAAGGTGACCTTACCCAAACTTGTCATCAAGGACTGGCCGCACGCGGATTACTGCGGGCTCATGATCGACGTGGGTCGCCAGAGCAACCCCGCCACGGAACTCAAGAAAATGGTGGTGGCCTGCCGCATGTACAAAGTGCGCTATTTGCAACTCCACCTGACTGATGACCAGGGCTGGTGTTTTCCCTCCACCAAATATCCCCAGTTAGGCTCCAAGCCTCAAGGGCCGACGCTCTATAAGTTGGATGAACTCAAGGACCTCGTCGCCTTCGCCGACGCCCGGGGAATCGCCATCGTGCCCGAGTTCGAGATGCCAGGCCACAGCGGCGCGGCGCTGAATTGCCTGCCTGAAATCTTCGACGCCATCAACCCGGAAACCAAGCAGCCCATCAACCTGGGCTGCATGAACATGGCCAACGAGGACATCTATCCCGCGCTGGACACCATCATCGGGGAAATGTGCGATGTCTTCAAATCGTCGCCCTATTTCCACATCGGCACCGACGAGGCATCGTTGGGCCGACTCCCGCTCCACAGCGGCTACAAGGCCTTTATGTCCAAGCATAACCTCAAGGATGATGGCGAGCTGGGAAATCATTTCATCGCCCGAGTCAACGAGATGATCAAAAAGCGCGGCAAGAAGACCATCAAATGGGAGGGAATGGGAGCCGGGGCTTCCAAAGATATCATTGTCATGCCGTGGATCCTGCGCAGCAATGCGGCGCGGGCGTTTCTGGATCAGGGGATTACCGTCATCACCGCCCCGTGGGACTTGGAAATGCCATGGTCACAATGGAACATGTATGAGTGCAACAACAGCAAAATCAAGAAAGGCGAATCCGTCCTCGGAGCGACTGCTGTGGCCTGGGAAATGGCTGCTCCCGGAAATCTCATCAGAGCCCGTGCCGTCGCAGGCCGACAGGAACGGACCTGGGGACCGGACAATAAGGTCACGGAAGCGGGATTCTCCGCCCGCTTTCAAGCGCTGGACGCAGCCGTGGGCAGGCTCATCGACATGCCAGCCAAGCCCGTACAGGACGCGGTCATCACTGGCTCCGCCGGCACCCGCGACCTGCTGGAACCCGTGTTCGCCCTCGACGGCAATGACGGGACATTTTACCAGTCAGCCATGCCGCCCAAGGCCGGCGACTCGCTCACCGTCGAACTCGCCAAGCCCGCGATGGTGTATGCCATCGACATCCTGACCGGAATCAACGGCAAGGGTCTTCTGGATGGCTCCGAGTTGCAGATCTCGGCCGACGGATCCAATTTTGACACCGTTGCCAGGCTGGCCAAGGGCAGCACCCGGGCCATCCTCAGTTCCAACACGATCAAGGCCGTGCGGCTGTTTTGCGCCGCGCCACAAGCCGAGCCGATGGTTGTGCGCGAGATCAGGCTGCAACGTTTGGTGGAACTCAGCGGCGTGGTCGCCAACCCGGGCCAGACGCTGGGCCAGGGCAGCGTTGGCAGACTCAAGGGCGACGCCACTTTTCAAGCGGCCAACTCGGCTTCCCTTAATCCGATCATCACCAACGCCTTCACTCTTTCATTCGACACCGGCGGCAAGGAGAGCGGCTACAACGGCCCGATTTCCGGAACCGGCTCGGTGCAAATCATCCAGGGCGACGCGGCACTGGTGTTGGGCGGCACGGAACCCAATACAATGACGGGCGGATTGCGGGTCAAGTCCGGCCGCCTGACGCTGGCCAAGGAACCAGGCGTCGATGCCGCTCTCGGCACCATCGTGGTCGGCGGTCAGGGTGGCAACGACTGCATCTACTGGGCGAACAGCGACCAACTCAACGACGCGTCCGCGGTGGAACTGCTCGATTTTCCCGGTGGCGGAGCGACCCTCAACCTCAACGGCTGCAATGAAAAATTCGCCAGCCTCAAGATGGCGGCGCACACCAGGATCGTGACCGACGATCAGAAGACCGGCGGTGTCCTAACAGTCGGGGCGCTGACGTTCGCCGGCAAGGAACTGCCCAGGGGCGTCTACACGGCCGCCGACGGCTGGATCACGGGCTGCGGTTTTGTGGTGGTTGGCGATGTGAAATCGGTCGCCGCCGCCGGAGTGATCGACAACCCGAACACTACCCTCGGTGCCAACAGCATCGCCGTGCTCACCGCAGCCACCACCTTCGGTCCGGCCACCGGCAAATGCGCCATCCCGGTGCGCACCGGCGAATTCGGTCTGACCTTCAGCACCACCGGCAACCAGCCGATCAGCTACGGTGGATTCACCAGCGGCAATGGTGGAGTGACCATCAGCGCGGGTGCCGAACAACCCGTCGAGCTTACCGGCCCCGCACCGAATTCCCACAAGGGCGCCACCATTCTAACATCTGGGGTGCTCAAGCTCAACAAGCCCGCCGGGGTGACCGCCATCCCCGGCAGCCTGCTGGCCGGCGGCGCCACCCCCGGCGACACGATACTGTTAGGAAATGACGGGCAGTTCGCTCCCGCCGCCACTGTCACCCTCAACGGCAAGGCACAGCCGTGTTTCCTCGACCTCGCGGGCCACCGGACCGCACTGGCCAAGGTGCAACTCGACGGCCAGGCGAAAATCCGCACCGGCACCGGCGGCCAGCTCACCGTCAAACAACTTGTCGTGGACGGCACGAGAATCGCCACCGGTACCCATCAGGCGCCGCAGCCGTGGCTGGAGGGCGGCGGCAGTGTGACGATCGACCCACGCATCGACGTCAAGGGCGAGTATGTCGTTCCTAACAAGGAGATCGGCGCAGGCAACACCGGCAACATGACCGCTGACACCAAGTTCGGCTGGCAAACGGGCGCTTGCGATATTGACCTGGCCACCAATGGCCACAGGATCACCCTCGACAGCGGCGCGGGCAATGCATTGTGTTACACGGGATCGATTTCCGGCACCGGCGAGGTGGTCTTGCTGATGGCCCCGTCGAGCAGTCATCTCAAGAATGAGCCGCTGCGCCTGGCTGGGGACAGGCCTAACACCTCCACCGGCAGGTTCCTGGTCAGCCAGGGCCGCGTCCAGATGGAAAAACCCGCCGGCGTGGATGCCATGAGCGGCGACGTGGTCGTCGGCGGCCAGGGATTCAATGACTGCCTGCACTGGGTTTCTAACGACCAAATCAAGGACACGGCCTCCATCACGGTGCTCGATGCCGGCAAAAACGGCGCCGCCTACCTGAGCCTCAATGGCTGCAGCGAGACCGTGGCGGCACTGTCGCTGGCGGCCAATGCGACCGTCAAGACCGACAGCCCCGAAGGCAAAACCGGGATGTTGACCGTCAAGTCCCTCAGCGTGAACAACCTAACGAAACCCGCAGGCACCTACACCGCCGCCACCGAAAAGTGGCTTGAAGGGAAAGGCAAGATCGTCGTGGCGCCATGAGACAAGTTGGGAAGTGTTTGGCGATGGTGGCGCTGATTGGCCTGTCAGCTTTGGCGGCGGAACCGCCGGGCGAGGGGACTCCAAGTGGCGCCCAGACGCGGGACATGGAACAACTCGCGACGCCGTCGCAGGTCGCGGCCTTCATCCAGCGGATCAAGCGGGACTTTTATGTGTTCGGCGAGGACCGCGTCAACTCGATCCGCCGCCATGACGCCCTGCCCGCACACTGGCTGGATGGATCGGACGCACAGTTGGAGAAGTTCTCGGGGGTCGCCCGGCCGGGTGAGTTTTATGTGTTTCAGCTCGGAATCCACGCCCCCGGCCAGGATCTGGGACCGGTGACGCTGCGCTTCAACGACCTCCGGACCAAGGGGCCGCAGTCTCTGGTGATTCCCGCCGCCGGCATCCGTTGCTTCAACCTGGGCGGCACCGATTTCATGGGCCGGCCCTTCACCCAGGAGTTGCGTGTCGCCAAGGGACGCGTGCAGCCGTTATGGATCGGCGTGCGGATCCCGAGCAACGCAAGCGGGTCTTTCAATGGGAAAATCAGTGTCGTCGCGCCCGGCATCGCGCCTGTGGAAGTTCAGCTTCAACTCGCCGTTGCCGGAGCGCCGCTGGAGGACGGCGGCGACAGCCAGTCGTGGCGGCTGTCGCGCCTGCGCTGGCTGGATTCGACGATCGGACACAGCGAGGAATCGGTCGTCAAACCCTTCGAGCCGCTGCGCCGCCGGGGCAATGAAGTGAGTCTGTTAGGACGGCGGCTGACGCTGGCCGATGACGGACTTCCGTTAGATGCGGCCTCGTTTTTCAACGGCAGCAACACGCGCATCACCGGAAAGCCCACCGAGGTGCTCTCCCAGGCGCTGCGACTGGTGGTGGAAAGCGCCGGGGTTGCGGTGAAATTCGACACCGGCAAGGTCAGGTTTCTGCGGGAACAACCTTGCGCCATCGAATGGACGGCCACCCAGGACTCACCAACCCTGGCGCTGACCGTCAACGGCTTGATGGAGTTCGACGGCTTCGTTCAAATGCGCTGCAAGCTGGTCGCCAAAACCGCGGTGCCCATCAGCGATGTACGGCTGGAGGGTGCGTTCACGCAGGCCGCGTCAACCTATTTCATGGGCCTCAACCACCGGGGCGGCGTCAGGCCGGACAAGGTCGAATGGAAATGGGATCCAAACGCACAACAGGACGGCTTCTGGATCGGCGCGGTGAATGCGGGCCTCAAACTCCAGCTCAAAGGTGGCAATTTCCGTTCGCCGCTGATCAATGCTTACTACGGTCAGCGCAAGCTCAACCTGCCCGACTCCTGGGGCAACAACGGCCAGGGCGGTGTCGTTCTAACGACCCTGCCCGACGCCAGCGTGAAATTCGCCGCCACCAGCGGCAAGCGGCAGATGGAGGCCGGGCAGGTCCTGCAGTTTGATTTCGACCTTTTCCTGACGCCCTTCAAGCCCCTAGATACCGAGAACCAATGGAAACTGCGCTATTTCCACCCGCATCAGGGAGTGGATGACCCGGACCTCGCGGATCCCGCGCGCATTGCGGCCATGGGCGCCAACGTCGTCAACATCCATCACAACAAGCTTCCCAACCCGTGCATCAACTACCCCTATTGGGACCAGTCGTTCGGGCGTCTCATCGAGAGCGTGAAAATGGCCCATGCCGCCGGGTTGTTGGCCAAGGTCTACTACACCACTCGCGAGATCACCACCAACCTGCCCGAACTGTGGGCGTTCCACAGCCTCGGCGGCGAGGTCATCTGCCCCGGCCGGGGCGGCGGAGACCCCTGGCTCAAGGAGCACCTGCGCGAGGGGTACATTCCCGCCTGGCGCGAGACGCTGGGTGGTCCCTACAACGGCATTCTCGATCTCGCCGTCATCACCACGCCCGACTCGCGCCTGGATAATTTCTACCTCGAGGGGCTCGACTACATGACCCGGCGGGCGAACATCGATGGCCTCTACATCGACGACACCTCGATGGGCCGCAAGACCACGCAGCGCGCCCGCCGCATCCTCGACGCGCACAGCCCTGGCAGCCAGATCGACTCCCACTCCTGGAGCCACTTCAACTGGGACGCGGGCATGACGCCCTCTGCCTATTGTTACATGCAGAATTTTCCCTACTACAACCGCCTGTGGTATGGGGAATCATTCCGTTATGACGCCAAGCCGGATTTGTGGCTGGTCGAGATGTCCGGCATTCCCTTCGGGCTGATGAGCGAAATGTTAGGTTCCGGCCAACCTTGGCGTGGCATGGTGTTCGGCGAAGTCGCGCGTCTCGGGTGGGGCGGCGAGCCGCGGCCGATGTGGAAAGCCATGGACGAATTCGGCATGGCCGGCAGCGAGATGGTAGGCTTCTGGGATGCCGTTTGTCCGGTCACGACCGGCAATTCCGAGGTGCTCGCCACCGTGTATCGCAAGCCCGGCAAGGCGCTGATCGCGCTGGCCTCGTGGAGCGGCAAGGAGGAAAGCGTGCGCTTGGCGATCGATTTCAAGGCGTTGGGGATCGATCCAGCCAAGGCAACGCTCACCGCGATGCCGATGGACAAGCTTCAGGAGAAGGCCGCCTATCAGATTTCAGCGACCATCACGATTCCACCCGACAAGGGCCTGCTACTCACACTGCAACAATGAATCTTTGGGGTCAGTCTTTGGGGTCAGTCCCCGCAGTGACACAAAAATATTGACGTTTGAACAGAACGGAGTTGTGTTGGGGCATGGCAAGACAACGACGTTTTCAATATCCGGGGGCGGTTTACCATATCATGGCCCGTGGTGACGGCGGGAAAACCGTATTTGAGACCGATGACGACCGCTTGATTTTCCTGAGTCGATTGGGAGAGGTTTGCGCGAGTTGCGGTTGGCGGATGCATGCTTGGGTGCTCATGGGCAATCACTTTCATCTTCTACTTGAAACCCCTCAGCCCAATCTGGTCGCTGGAATGAAGTGGTTGCTAGGCACTTTCAGTCAGGGGTGGAACCGGGCGAGGCTGCGGCAGGGGCATGTGTTTCAGGGGCGTTACAAATCCGTGCCCGTCAATAGCAGCGACGCGGACCGGTATTATTTCCGGATAGTGGCCGATTACATTCATCTCAATCCGGCAAGGGCAGGACTTGCGGGAGGCAGGTCGGGCTCCTTGGCAGGCTACCGGTGGAGCAGTCTGCCTGCGTATGCGGGCGGCAAGGTGCCTCCGTGGTTGGAGATAGATCGAGTGCTCAATTCCTTTGAACTGGCAAAGGACGGGCGCGGGCGACGGGCTTACGTGGCATGGCTTGAGGCGCGGGCGGCCAACGAAGGCGGCAACATTGATTTGGTGGCGCAGGAAGCCTTGCGTCGGGGATGGTATCTGGGGGATGACACCTTTCGCGATCGACTGCTGGCGCTGATGGACAAGGCACAAGGAATCAAGACGCGAGTGAGTAGAAAAGCGGATGCTCTTGAAAAAGATTATAGCGAAAAAGATGCCGAACAGATCATTCAGAGATGCGGGCCGGAGATGGGCTTGCCGACTGGCGCGAAGGAATTATACCTCCTCAGGAAAGGCGACGAAGGCAAAGCACTGATGGCCGCCCTGATCCGCGGGCGAACAGCGGCAAGCACCGAATGGATCGCCAAGAGGCTGCAAATGGGTCACCCTGGCTCGGTGAGTCGGCAAGTAGGCATCGTGAAGAGAGATAAAAAACTACTTGAAAAACTCAATAAACTTGAAAAAATGTGCCACTGCGGGGACTGACCCTAGAGATGAAAAAATGTGCCACTGCGGGGACTGACCCTAGAGAGAAGATCAATTTGGCTGCGGATTTTCTGCTTCTCGCGGTCGAATCCGCTACGCACCACCTCGATCTGCTGCTAGGAATTTGCTTTCTGCGGGAGGCCCCTGAAAGAGCCATTGGGACGGACCGGAGGGCGAGGAAATGGGGGTTGACCTCTCCAAGGTATCCAGGTCCATCTTTCCGGAAAGCACAAGGGCGACTTCACGACCACCAAAGCCCCCATGATCCTCCAACCGGGCGAATCCGCTTCGCTCAAGATCTCCTTCAAACCCGGAGCTGAAGGATTACGAAGCGCGACTTTGGAAATCGAAAGCAGCGATCCAAAGCATCCTATCTTCAAGGTATCCATGAATGGCCTTGGAATCAAAAAATAGTCCTCACCGAACGAAACACATGAAAACAAATTTAGTAGGTTACATGCGCTGCGAAGGGTCGCAGGCTGGCTGGCTTGTCCCCTATCGCCACTGCAATCGGAATCCCACGGTGCCGCGGACTCCGCTTGCAGGAGTCGGACGTATGTCCGCTCTACGGGCGAGTGTGTCTAACATTCCTGAGGGCCGGTGGCCGATCCCGAGGAGCATCCCGTTCATCCGGAATCAATGATGTTCGGCATGGCTATGAATGGATTGAAAATGCCCCATGGCGCTCCATCTTGGTAAAGTGTCGGCACGGAGGGCTGCGGATAGAGTGGCAATGCCCAGCTACCTGGCACCATTCGTAGCTGGTGGAGTAGCCCCCACAGTGCGTTTTTCCAGGCGGAAGAAGAGCTTGGTGGTGTTCATCCCAGGGATGGTGAAGGTGTAGGAGGCGGTGCCCTGCTGCACGGTGGTGCCGCTGACCTCATCCCAAGTCTGGAGGTTGTTGGAAGTGGTGAGCACCCAACCAGGCGTATCAATCCATGTAAGTTTACCACCGCCCTGGGTTCTCGTCAGGGTCAGAACGGGGAGCACAGGGTCGGGGGCGGCAAGCTCAATGCGCAAGCCTGTGGCCGTGTCATAGTTCCAGCGGCGATCAAGGTTTCCGTCGCGCTCGAAATCGAGTTCCATGACCCATTGTGAAAAATCGATGCCGTCCGGGCTTCTCAGGCGGAGGGCCGCGCCGGCGGGAACGACCAGAGCGGGAGGCGTCTTGAGTGACGGGCCGGGCGTGCCCTTTGGCAGAGGTAGGGCGATTTCGACGCTTGGAGTCTGCGCGAGGCCGGTGTCGTTGACGAACTCGACGCCGGCAGATCCCGGCAACACGCGCAGCGTGGCGGAAGCGGAGCCGGGAATGTTCACATTGGCAACGCTGATCGCCGCCGGATATTCGATTTCATTGGGGCTGAGGGCGATGAGCATTTTGGCGGTGCGGCTGGCCTGCGGTTGGAGACGGATGCCATCCACGGCATTGCCATCACGCGTGAACGTGAGCGCGTCGGTTTGGCCAGTCAGGGCCCCTCCGATGAAGGCTTGGAAGATGGTGCCCCGGTTCGAGCCATGAAAGACATATTGACTGCCGTGAGCGCGGATGGCGAGGTCGGGCGCTCCATTATTCAGTCGGTGGACCATGTTGACCGGATGGTGACCGAGTGGCGGTACCGTGAGTTCGCTCCAATTGAAGACGGGAATCGGCCAGCTTTCAGTGCTGGTTTCCACAAAGTCGCCCGCGGCATTCCAGCCCAGTTGCCCTCCATCCGGTGAGGTGGCCATGACCTCGGCGTCTCCGGCGACAATCATCTGCAGCAACTGGGACATCCCGCCCACGCCAAGGGGGTCGATTGCAGCGCCCAAGGCGTCGATGCTGGGAATGTGGCGATTGCCTGAGACGAGCGGGTCAGTCCGGTAGATCATCATCCAAGATCCTGACCACATCGGACTGAACCCGTCATAGGTGTAGCGATTAAGAGCAAGATCGACTTCGATGACACGGGTTTCCCCGGGATGGTTGGGGTCGTAGATCTCAATTTGTCGGCGGTTTGGCTGGATGATTCCGGCTGCGTCGCTGACTTCTTCAACAATCTTGAGCGGCTGCACGCAGTGGCCTTTGTCCCCGTCGCGCATGCAGAGGTGATAGTTGCGCGGATTCGGTGCCATGAGGGCAAGGGAATCGGTCAAGTCGGTGACGACTCGGTCGTGGTACTCAAACTGGGAAAGAGTCTCGCGGATGGCCTCAGAGCTGAGTTGGATGCCGTGCCAGGCGCGAACCCGCCCCCAGACATTCGTGGGTCTGGGGGAGCAAGGATTGCTCACATCAAAGGTTGCAGGAAAGTCCGCACACCGGGGAACCTCCACTGAATCGACCGTGAAGGGCTGCGATGGGAATCCGTTCGCAAAGAGCACGTCACTGCGGAAGTCCCGGGCAGCAAGACCCTTCGAGAACTGCTGCGAGGCGACGGAGACGCCATAACATTCCCCCCCTCCATCAAGTATGAGTTTATAGAGCGGGAAAAATGCCCAGAAACCAATCATTTGCGAGGGGTCGCAGATCTGGCCGGGGAACGCGGCGCGATAGTCGTCCATATCGTGACCGTCGCCGAGGTTGGTAAACTCGAAGCCGTGGAGAAGCGGGTAGGGCTGATCTTCGAGGGTGATGGCGGGGCCCACCGTCCACGAGGCGGCCGGGTTGGCGGGGCGGATCCAGGTATCCCGGATGACGATGAAACAGCGGCCGGTGCGTTGGTTGGCTGGAAGCTCAGGACATTCGAAGACCAGTGAGCCGCTGCCTGTGGAGGCAACGGTGGCCCGCCAGTAGTCGGTGCCCTCCGTAAGGCCGGCAAGCGGCGTGGTGAGCGGTGTGAGGGTGCGCCGGGCAAGATAAACCTCAACGTAGGGATGGAGGTTGGTGCCATTGATCGTCACCCGGCCCCCGGGATGGCGTTTGGGCGTTGCGCCGCCTCGCACGGTCACTGGCACCGTCACGCGTGTGTCCGCACCTGAAATAGCAGTGGCTCCAATGGCTCTGCGCAGACTGAACTGGACTTTGTCAAATTCCACCGTTCCGTAAGTGACGGCGGGATAGACGGCCGTGGCGGCTGCGGGAAAGGTTGGAGCAGGCCCTGCAAAATCCTCTGAGATCACGGGTGACTCGGCAAGCTCGCCGGTTTCCATTTCCATCTGCAATTGCAGCGGGATCGCCGGAACCGTGCGGAGGATATTGATTTCGCCAGCGCTGTCGGTGGTGGCCCTCGCATAGATTGTCCCCGCCTGACTGCTGAGCCTTACATTTCTTGAGGCTAAGGGCTGGCCGGTGGATGCATCGACCACCCGGCAGCGGAACTGCGCTTTGGGGAGTGGGGCACCGGCCGAGTCGAGGGAATAGGTCATCGGAGCCCATGTTGAGGGGCTGTTGTAAGCGGCGTTGCCGGGCCAGGTGTAACGGTCGGAGGTCGTTTGCACCCCGGTCTGAACGAAGGCGAAGCGGTCGGTTTCCGCCAATGCCTGCGGCGCAGTAGCCGGGCCGGTTGCAAGGCGCCTGAGCAAAATGAAGAACTCCATGTTCGCCGCCGAGAATTCGCTCGAGGCGGCTCCTTTGTTCGCGCCCCAGCTAGTCCCAGTCGTCTCGCCCGTCGCCTGATAGCCGCCCATGCCGTTGCCCGCATCGAGGCGCTCGATGGCACTCAGTGTCTGGGCGATGCGCAGGCTGCCCGGCCCCGCCAGGGAGGCCCCGGAGCCGTCCGTATCGATGTGCACGGAACAAAAGGCCTGATCGTCGCTGATTCCGGCGGCAGGAAGGGCCGCATTTTCCATGGCCACGAAAAGTCGGGTCCCATCGTGGACAAGGTAGCCGCTTTCATCCGCGCGGCTGCCGGGATTGCGGATGACAAAACGCTCGGCTCCGGCGTATTCCCCGAATGTCCCGATCTGGCCGTCAAGGGTGGCCGGGTAGCGGGCAAGCGGTACTCGCAGGGCCTTGGGAAGGATTCCAAGCCCTGAGACCTCTGGTAGAATAGGCAGCGCCGTACCGGACAGCCCGCTGAGGACCTCATAGGCTCCGCCGGTGTCAAAAACGGCGGCAAGGTTGATCTCATCACGGAGCTCTTCCCACATGCCTTGCTGGATCTGCGTCTGGGACCGGGTTCCCCGCCAGATGCGCACTTCGTCGAGATGCCCCTTGAAAGGATAGCCGGCCGAGTCGCGCCCGAGGGTCAAGTCATGGTTGTCACCCAGGCCGGCGTTGGCCAGCGAGGCCACACCGGCCGCTTCGCCATTCACGTAGAAGCGGGCGCTTGCACCGTCGTAGCTTACGGCAACATGAGTCCATTTGAATTGGGGAATGGCAGCCGTCGAGTCAGCAAAGGTTCCGCCGCTTCGATAAAAGCGGAGATTGGGACAGACACCGAGCCAATAGGACCCGGTCACTCCTGAGTAGCCATTTGAAATAAAAGTTTCGCAGGCTCCCCCACCCTTGCGATAGACCCAAGCCTCAAGTGTGATGGGGATTGTTGAGTTGTACCGGGTGTCGGGAGGAAACACCACCCCGGCATTGACACCGTCGTAAGACGAGGAGCGGGCCGTCACCGGGGGATAACGTGTATTGTCGCCCGGACTCAGCGCCAGCACATTGAACTTGGCTCCCGCAGGCATCGTCACGCGGTCCTCGTTGAAAATCCGCCAGTTTCCGGTGGTATACCAGACCCCGGTGTTGTGCGGATTATAAATGCTGGTCCAGTAGGCGGTGGTGAACACCAGCGCACCCGGTTTGCCATTCGCCGAAGCGTGATCGATGACAAAGTTATTGCCGGTTGGGGCGGTCGGTGTTGTGGCTGCTGCCATGATCACGCGATCGTCCAGATAGACATGAAATTTAGCATTTTCGGGCATCGTGGCCAAATCCTGGTTGAAGACGCGCCAACGCCCCCCCGCGTAGTAAACCCCCACAGGATGAGGATTCGTGGTGCCCACCGCGGTAACGAGCGGACGCGCGTCGGGATGACTGTTGAGACTTGGCAGATCGATCGCGGTGCTATTGCCACTGATATTTGTCGCCACGGCGGTGTGGACCATGGCATTCTCGCTGGCACTGGCGGACAGCACGTTGAAGCGCGCGCCCGCGGGAAGATTGCTGCCATCCAGCGTTTGGACGCGCCAGCGTCCCGCGGTGTAAGACACGCCGACCGGAGCGGATACATAGGGCCCCAAAGTAGCAAAGTCGTGGGCAACCAAAACGATTCGACTGGAAGAGGCGTTCAGTGACGGATCATCGATTACGGAGTAAGCGGCAGCAGCCGCCACGTTGTGCTGAAACGCGATTTGACCGAGGGCGGAATACGACATCGCGAGGGAAACGATGAACAACCCAGCGGACCACTGACAAAAACCGGGTCGGGTGATGCATATCAGCCTCCTCAAAGAACAGCGGGCGAATCTTGTCGAGATGCTTAATCCGAGTCTTTTCAGGCGGGGGAGGTAGGAGGCGTCTGAAAAAAAGGCGGCCTTCCTGAGGGTGACAGGGTATGCGGCGGCGGTTTTCCGGATTCCAGAAGGCTGTGGGTGTGTGGTCACGGCATTAGGTGGATTTGGCTGCTAGGAATTTGCTTTCTGCGGGAGGCCCCTGAAAGAGCCATTGGGACGGACCGGAGGGCGAGGAAATGGGGGTTGCGGGGGAAAAGGGGACGGAAGAGGTGTTTCGG
>Ga0209400_1000613_pt1 | contig 31037 bp, 29 predicted proteins | sample M_130807_EF_Meta_FD_187313 | JGI IMG/M metagenome (GOLD analysis project Ga0209400, IMG submission 187313) | Freshwater microbial communities from Lake Montjoie, Canada to study carbon cycling - M_130807_EF_MetaG (SPAdes) (version 2) | ecosystem: Environmental > Aquatic > Freshwater > Lake... | reverse complement strand
ACTTCAAAGGTATCTCGGAGCAGGTTGGCATTCCATACCAAAGTCTGATTAACCTTTACTTGCGCGATTGCGCCGCGCATCACCGCAAGTTAGATTTGCGTTGGAAGTGAATTAGCCACCTTCAGGTAGCTTTTTATTGAGCTTGTAAACATGTTACAGATTTAAAGCTAGTCATTGAGAGTTGCGTGGACTGTAAAAACCTAATGAACTATTGAACTTTATTGATATTTAATCTTTAGTGATAGCTTATGCATTTTCTCAACCGTATCAGCTAATGCACGCGCAATCGGAGAATTTCGTTGACTAAAAATATTAGATAACTCTGAGTAGTACCACAAGGTTTCCTCCATGCTTGCGTTAAAACGATCGTAAACCTCAGTGCCTATGGTTTCTAAATCAGACAATATTGCACGTGCATTGTGAAGTTTGTCGGAACCAGAAACAAGTAAGACGTCTGAATGGGTGGTTGCCAAGTGGGCTAAGTATTTTTCTTTGCGCTGTTTCCAGTTTTCTTTTTTTCCGTTCTCATCGGGTACGCCATCGGTGCACCCTTGCACAATCGCGCTGACCCTCTCGCCAAAGAGTTCTTTGATCTTGGGCCCGTATGCTGCCCCACCATCTTCAATCGCATCGTGAAGTAGGGCAGCAATGGCTTGGTCTTCATCCGCGCCGTGTTCAAGCGAAATAGAAGCTACCGCCATGGGATGAGAAATATATGGCGTACTTGTTCCTTTGCGAAGTTGTCCGTCGTGCGCTTCTATTGCCAAGTGAAGTGCTCTTGCAAATCGTTCTGTAATCATCAAGTTCCCTTATAAATTTTTGCAGTCCTGTTAACGGCCTCAACAAGCTTATCTCTCAGTTGTTTGGGTCCGACTACTTTCACATCGGGCCCAAACAACAAAATATCACCTAGCAACTCACGGTCATCCGAGTAAGGAATTTCCAATGTGTAGGAGCCATCCTTATGTAGGGTAGTTTTTTGCTCTGGATGCCACTCCTCAGCTTGCACCCACCTAGCACGCTCAGGTGTGAATTTCAACTTGGCCCAGTTTTTTGCTTCACCACCAAAAATTCCGTAGCCTGATTGCATCGCTTGTTTGATGTCTTTCTGGCTTACTTCTTTGGCGGCCGTATCTAGCACCTTGCATTCTGTGATGACATCCACAGAAAAGTTCAATATCTTCTCGCGCGTGTGGCACCACGCATCGACATACCAGTTGTCTCGGTAATGCACCAGTTGTTGAGGAGAAATATCGCGGTGGGTGTACTCATTGCGTCCGCGGTTGAAATGTTGGATGTGCAGACGTTTACGCTCAAACGTGGCTTGCGCTACCACTTGGAAATTTTTCAATTCCAAACGACGTTTGCCAGCGTGCACCGCACGCACTCGCTTAGTTAGTGCTTTTGTATCTATGCCTTCTTTTTCAAGAATTTCAGACAGGCGTTCTTGCAGGGGCATCAATCTGGGACCAAGCAAACCTGGCTCTAATTCCGAGATCATGTTTTGAATCGATAGTAGGGCCAGTAATTCTTTTTGGGTGAACATCAATCCTGGCAACTCGTATGAATCATCTGGATTGATCAGCTTGTATGCGTTCTCGAACCTGTCGTAATCGATGTGATAGTGGTAGAAATCACGCATCTTGTCTAAGTCACGCTTGAACGTGGCTTCAGAGATTTCAAGCTCTTTCAAAATCGCTTGCTTACTCAGCAAACGATTGCGCTTGAACATCGATTTGTATTTGTAGATTCGATCAAATTGCGCCATAGTTGTAATTCCTACTTTTTGTCATTTTTGCTCATTTTGTGAATATTCTGATGAAATTGACAAAAGCCACGCAATCATCACATCTCTTCGACTGCGCATCCTGAAGGTTGGATCCACCCCAAACTCAAACTGCCTGTAGCGCTGCACGGCTTTCATAGGGGCAAAACTGAGTTTTGGGGATGAATAGATATCCAGTCCTGCGTTGCGATGAATTGCCTGCGGGCTTATGTACAAAAGCACGCTAGAAATCCATATAAAAGTAATTGGTATCAATGGATTTCGGTTCGTGGAATAGGGCATATAAGAATCCACCACCTCAGGCTCAAAAGATGAGCCACCTTGCTGATCGTTTATCCAGTAAATGTGCTTAGGGCTTGGCGGATCAACCTACGTATTGAAACTGTAGCTTCAATAAATTTCGCCCATTACTTACTACATCTCTAAAGGGCTTTCATAAAGTATTCGCCAATTCAAATGACTAGCCAATTAATATCTTCAGGTGATATACTAAATGAAGGAACACGAAATTCGAACCCTCTTAGATCTGCACGATGAGGTCATCGATCAAGAGGACGGCTATTGGGTCAAGCTCGAGGCTTGGGAGGTGGTGCCTAACCAGCACATCCCTCATGGCGTTAGATACTCTCTAACGCTGCATGAACCAACTGGCGCACGAATTTTGGGTTATGACAATGCGCATGCTGTGAAACCAAAAGGATGCAAATTTTCAGGCCAAAGATTGCCTTATGACCATAGGCATAGGTTTGTGAAAGATGTTGGTGTTCCTTATTTGTTCACAGACGCTCATCAGTTATTGGCTGATTTCTTCCAAGAGGTCGATTTAGTTTTAAAAGAGGTGAAATCAAAATGAAAATCATCAAAATAGGCATTGCGCCACAAGAAAAAATTCGTGAACGTATGCTGGCAATCGCCAAAGGACTTATCAAGCCTAAAGCATCTGACCCGAAGATTTGGTTTACTTCCATGCGTTCACTGTCCCAGGTTCTAAGTGATGAAAATCGTGCGCTTTTAGATGTTATTCGCGCATCACGTCCAGTCTCTGTGAGTGAATTGGCGGATTTAACTGGTCGAAAGCAAGGTAACTTATCCCGAACCTTAAAAACGATGTCGCACTATGGCTTAGTAAAAATGGAAAAAAACGATCGGTATATGCGTCCGGTCGCACAGGCTGAGGGCTATCAAATCATGTTGTGAAGGTTTGGGCATCACATATCCTCCCAATCGCCAATTTGCTCCATATCCACTCTATCTTTCGGGCAAATAGGTGGGCCGTAAGACAAGAACTTCTTAAACATAGGTACTTGGAATCCACACTTCTTACATACCGCTCTAGGTCGAGGGCTGCGTGAAACCTTTTGCATGGAGATTTTGAGTTTTTCATGCGGGTAGGGGCCTAGTTTGGTGAGTAGGTCAGTCAATACAAGCTTTAATTCAGGCCCGGCATCTGCGCTACGCATAGGACCTTTCATCCCCATCTGCAATGCGATCTTTTTGAATTCTTTGCCGTGCTTGTTTTGGCAATCATCCACAGCGTGCACGAGTTCGTGCACTAGCGTGTCGATTACATCGTAGGCATCACCCAAAGTAGGAGAGATAAAAATCTGGTTGGTTCCGTTAGCCGAACTTTTAGTTGACCAACACTGACCAATGTGCCCGCTACGCACGCCTGTACTGGTGAAGCCACAAGACACCTGACAAGGTGGCACCACGAAACTCTTTTGCGCAAACAATGGGCGCAGCAAATCAATAGCCGCTAATAGCCAAGCCTCTCGAGTTGGGTAAGTTCGCATAGAAGGGGGTGTGTGGAATAGGGCAGATAAGAATCCACCACCTCAGGCTCAAAAGATGAGCCACCTTGCTGATCGTTTAACCAGTAATTAAAACGTAACCCATCCAAACAGAATTTAAAAACGGCTCTTCAATATTATTTAGTCACCGCCCGACAAGCCGCCTGCATATCGCGATTCCGTATAAATCCACATTGGCTAGATCCACCGCCTGTCTCGGCGCGGCACATGGCTTGCAGATCTGGCTCGCGGATAAAGCCGCATTGGCTGCTACCACCTCCGCTAGTTGCTCTGCAATAGGCTTGTTTATCGGGGTCTTGAATAAATCCACACTGGCTTGAAGCACTGCTAGTGTTTGAGGAATTAGTCCTATCCGCACTAGCGCGACACGCTGCTTGCATATCTCTGTCTCTGATAAACCCACATTGACTGCTACCGCCTCCAGTTTCAGCGCGGCATCTGGCTTGTAAGTCTGGTTCGCGGATAAATCCGCAGTGGCTGGAACCGCCTCCACTGATTGCGCGGCAATACGCTTGGCGGTCAGGGTTTTGAATGAAGCCGCAATCGGCTTGTTGGGCTTGGGTTTTTGTTAAGCAGATCAATAAAGTCGCGAACCATAAGTGCTTTAAAAAAATGCGCCTCATTAAGTTCCTTTAAAACTGTGAAAACCAAACCATCAGACCTTGATCCTTATCAAAATCCACCTGTTTCCTTGGTGATTTTTGATTTGCGAATACGTTTTGGTAATTTCTCATCCATCAACATCAGTCCAATACTATCTTGACCAGTATCAAGTAAATGATCAAGTTTGTCTAAGTTGCCAAAAACCTGTAGCGATCTTGCGAAATGCACAAGCGCAGTTCCTCGGTGCCCTGCCTCCATTCGTCGAACCGTATTGATAGACACGCCAATTCTTTGCGCTAGTTCTTTTTGACTCAGATGCCTCCTTCGTCGCGTTAACGAAATGCTTTTTCCAAGTTGGTTTAAGCATCTGATCACTGGAAGTGGTATTGGGCTAGCTAAAGTCATTTAAATATTCACAAATGAATTATTGACTTAATTAAATATCTAAATTTTTCTCAATGAGTCTAGCTGCTTCTTTTTTGCGCAACTCAATTAGCTCAGATGCAGACAGGCAAACATTTTTGCCATCCATGCAAACGACAATGCTAGTGTTCGTCTTAATGGCAAGTTCTTTAGCTGAACGTGCTGCGCGTTGTATGGCGTAGTAAGACGCAGCCAAATCTGGATCTGATGATGAGCGAATGTCTTTTGGGTTCATTTGTAGTCTATTTCTGTGTTTGAAATTTTTCGATGATGCTCACTACGAGGGCCATCCAGCTTGGCAGCCTGGCGCGTGCTTGTCGCATGGCCTCCCATTCTTGGGTGGAAAGCTTGTCTTTCAACGTAGCCAAAGCAATGGGTGTTGTTTGTTCAGGTCCGAGCCAGATCAACGCTCGAATAGCACGGCCAGCTGGGCTTTTGCCGAGAAGCAATTGGCTTCGGTTGCCGTGTTTGAGTTCAACTTCACGGTTACCAAACTTAAACTTACGTGATGGGCCGGAAGTTAAGTAGACATCGCGCGTGGGTACTTGCGTAGTAAGCCCGAGCGCGTTGGCTTCGGATGCGCCACTGGGAACGACCAATTCGCCACTGGAAGTTTCAAGCGTTTTCATCACAGACTCTGTGGAAGGGGGGCGCACGCCAAACCGACCTTGGATGGGTGAGGAATATGCACCTCTTCCTATGCGCAGCAACTTGCCCTCACGCGCCAAGCGTGAAAGTACTTGGTCAATAGCTGCGCGCGAGCCTAAATGCAGAAACTCCTTAGGCGAGAGCAGTCCGCCCTCGGGGAGGGATTGCGCGTGAGAGAGGATGGTTTGAATGATTCGGCTCATCGTTGAATCTAATTTCTCAGAAATAAACTATCTATAAAAAATATTTATTATATTTTAATTAATTAATTTAAATTAAATAGTAAATTATAATTAATAAATTGATTGCCTTGACTGGTTGCAATCCTTACTTTCTCAGAAACCGGAGAACACTGCCATGGCGAACATATCTATTCGTAACCTAGCCGCCGCAATCCGTGCACGAATCGACCCAAGCTATCGGATTGATCTGTACATCCCAGAAAGAGGACCGATAAACTTGAAAAATTGCTTTCTCAATGCGCCTCGCGGAGAGGGTATTGGGCTAGATCGATCTACAGAACCCGCAGAGGACCGTGGCTTTAGCAATCTAGGCGCTCAAGCAGAAATAACGAATTTTGACGAAGAAGAATTAGAAATATTGGAAGCTTGGGAGGCTGGTGAGCTAAAGCCTGCAGATGATGTGTCTATGCAACTTGAGCCTCACTGTGTCGTGGCAGAGGCTACTCTCAAGATTACTTCAGACCTCGGTAAGCGCGGAGGCAGGACTTGTATTAGGGGAGTTCGAATAACTGTGTATGACGTTCTGTCAATGCTTTCTAAAGGTGTGTCATATCAGCAGGTTTTACAGAATTTTCCTGAGCTAACTATGGAAGATATTTTTGCTGTACTGGCTTATGCGGCTGACCGCGAGCATCGAGTTTAGATTTCCCATATATTTAGACTTTACCCAGATTCAGACAATTTAATCATGTCACAAGGCTTTATTCGTCCCAGCATTAAAGCTGCAATAAATGCCTTTAAAGAAAAGCTCGCCTTGCATTTTGATGTGAGCCAAACTTTTCTCTTTGGCAGTATGGCTCGACACACTGAGCACGCAGAAAGTGATACTGATGTTGCTGTGGTGCTTAATGGTGAGACTGGAAAATTCATCGACACCAAATTCGCAATGGATGATCTAGCCTACGAGGTGCTTTTAGATACAGGGGTGCGTATTCAGCCCCTACCCATCTGGCTGAATGAGTGGGAAAACCCAACCGGCTACCCCAACCCTAGTTTGCTATTCAATATTCAGCGAGATGGCCTTCTTATTAGTTCCGCAAACTAAAAACCAAAACTCAAATCGACGCCAACTGAAGATTAACCTTCTTACCTAGCGCCGCCGCTGCACTCGCCAAAGTAGTGAGAGTCAGGCTTGAATCGTTTTCATCCAACAGTCGGTTTAAAGCAGCGCGGCTTGTGTGCATACGTTTTGCCAAAGCTGTTTTGGTCAGTTGCTGATTTTTCATTTCTTCGGCTATTTGCCATGAAATGACACGCTTGATTGCGACAGCAGTTGCTTCTTCCAGCATTGCTTCTTCGTGTAAGAAATCGTCGAAACTGGATCCGACATGTTTTTTGGCCATCTTTAACTCCGCTTAAGTACTTTGTATCTTTCCTTTGCCAAATCCAAATCTGGTTTGGGCGTCTCCTGCTGTTTCTTGATCAAACCACGAAACGAAAAAGTGAGCAGGAGTATCGCCCTTAAATGAGTTAATAGGTTCTAATAAATATCAAATAAGGCATTTAAGATTGCCTAAAATAAACATATTAGGGATAATAGACATATTGTCTATAAAGGAGGTTTCTATGCTCACCATGACTTCTGTCGTTGCACAAAATCAATTTGGCGCACTTATCGACACATCGCAAAGGCAGCCAGTAGCCGTGACGCGGCATGGTCGTCCTGTGGCTGTTGTTCTGTCTTATGAAGACTACCAGGCGAGCACACAAACCATACCTTTTCATGTCGCCACCTTGATCAGCGAAAGCTACCCTCTGCGAGGCAAAGAGGCTGGCGACTCCATGCGCGAGCATCTTGCAAAAATGAGCAATCAAGCAGCGAGGGATGGGTTGAGCGAAGAAGACATCACGCGCATGCTCAATGAAGAATAAGCCAGCGTTCATAGTCATTGATACCAATGTCCTCATCAGCGCTGGTTTACTTCCTCAGTCAAAGACGGCACAAGTGCTTGCGGCCGTCGTCGAGAACTTTGTCATTGCTCAAAACCTCGCCACTTGGCATGAACTAGAAACACGAATCGCTCGCTCCAAGTTTGACCGTTACTTTGGGGAAGGCGGACGATTAAGGCATCTAGTCAAAATTGCCCAATCAGTTGCGCAATTTGAGGTCGTTGCTAAAGTTGAAGTCAGTGGCGACAAGACAGACGATAAATTCATAGGTTTGGCAATAGACGCGGGTGCCAAGATCATTATTTCTGGAGATCCAGATCTCAAGACGATTAAGGTTTACGAAGGCATCGAAATACTGTCGCCTTCACATTTTTTTGATCGCTTTGTGCAAAAAATTGGTTAGCGTTTACAAGCTCATCTCCTGAGCCCGCGTACCCCTAAAGTACCTCCACACCCCAAGGAGTACCCCATGATCTACGCAGCCCTAGCCCTAGCCCTACAAATCATCCTAAAAAGCAAACGCTAGTCCTCATTTAGATTCCACCTAGCGCTTTGCCCCCATGGGCACCTTGCCCAATAGCGACATGCAAAAGCCCGTCGTCATCACTGCTACCGGCGTTGTCAAACACACGCCTGCTGAAGACCTAGCGTGCTGAAAACCGAGCTCATGGACTTAGACAGACCGTGGAAGGTCGAGGCTGAATTCACCTTAGACCCGTTGGTGAACATTCCAGGCCCGAGCGCCATGACCATACCTGTGGGCGTTGCGCCTGGAAGAATCAAAGCGCTCGCGGGCGGCAAGGCGCCCAAAGTGCGGCGCTATCCAACAGGGTGTGGGTCTTCTCGGCATGTGGAGAACATAGAGATTGCCTTCTTGCCCACCATGAAGATAGACCGCATCCCCCAAGACGTGAAGTTTGCGCTGGGGCCACTTCGCTACACCTCCACCTACACCCTCAACGGCAACACGTTGAAAGTGCGGCGAGAGTTTGTGGGGAATCGCAAGACTGTTATCTGCTCCGACAAGGATGATCGGGACTGGGAGAGGTTTTCTGGGGAGTTGAAGCGGGATTTGCGGCAGCAGATGTTTGTCAATTAAACCGACTTGTGATCTAAGACTTATTGATATTTTTTAGCCGGTTTGTTTTTATGGCGGTCTAAAAATTTGAAATAAATCTGACTACACTGAAATTAATTGATTTGTCGATTGATCTATAAAAGAACTGACATCACCATAATTTTTATAGAAAGATTCAACCAAAATTTCAATTCTTTTTCGATCAAATATGAACCCTTTTCCCGGATGAAAATATGTGTTCCCAGTCTTCGTAAGAATCTTAAAATGACCCCACAGCTGCTTCTCTGATTGCAAGAATTTTCTTGTTCCAGAGGTGGCACGGTTTGGATTTTTAGAGATATAGCCTTGTTGATCAAGGTAATTTTTTATGCTGATTAAGTACTGATCATTATGTTTAATGCTTTTAAGAGTTTTATTGAATCTCTCAATATCACTTATTAAATTTTCATGCTTGCCTTCAACTAAGATTATTTGTGCTAACTCATCTGTCAATACACGCTTATCTGAATGGGGTAGACCATTTCGATTTACAAATCTTTCTCCAAGAGGAGTCAATTCCTTATTTGCATCCCAAAAATTTACATGCTTCATTATGGTGGTGAAATTCTTTTTGTAGTCTTGATAGTTATTTTCAACGAACCCTTTACTCCATCCTTTTTCCTTAAGAATTTGAAGTGCAGTTTGATTGCTAATGGAGTTTGAATTTACCTGCTGACGTAAAGATTCCTTAAGAGTCTCAAACGCGATCATTTTTGTTTTAAGGTCAAAATTGAAGACATCTGAGTCTACGTCTTGAATGGTGTTCCTTGTTGATTGCGTCGCGTAATAGTTATCCCAGAAGTAATCCCATACCGCTTTAGATCTATTGGTTTTAGTTTGTACATTTTGAGCCGATAAGCCAAGCTTCAGGATTAAATCGGGCGTAGAGTCTCTCCACCAACACCAATATGGCTTTTCAGTTAGCTTGATCAGCCTAGTTTGTGAAGTTGCACTAAGCTGGACATCACAGCTAAGTCGGATATTTGATAAATCTTCCCCATCGTAAACAATTAACCCAACAGGAATTTTCCCTTTTATAAATGTTTCAAATGTTGTGTTGAGGAAGTCCTCCATGTCAAACCCATCTATTTTGGATGGCGACACCAAGTATGAAGCGTTTGCCTTTTTTAGATAAGCGATGGCTTGACCAATGCCAGTCATCATTCCTCTTTTTGTTTCAGTAAAAGGCTTAAATTCCAAAGATATGCGAGTTTTTTTTGTTAAGTCTTGGAAGTCAGAGTCGGGACTTGGAAAGTCTGCTGGGCTGGGCGCTAGTGTTACCTCTTGAGAAATGTAGTTATTTAGCCATAAGCCATTTCTCCATTTATTTAAAACGTACTTAGAGACGTAGTCAGCAGACCTATGATGGTATACAGTCATTTGGGTCTCCAATTTTGAATGTACTCATATTGACTTTTAAGTTTAGTCGACTAATCGATTGATGCTTTTTAATTACAATTTCCTGGAAAATGAATTAGAGATCTAAGCTCACCTATTGAGCCTATAGGCCTCTAAAATTTAGCAATTATTTTTTAAACAGTTAGCATAGCGGATGAATAAAAATAGAAAAAATAAAAATCACCTAACCGTATTCAGTCTATTTACAGGCGCAGGTGGATTAGATATTGGATTTGAAGAAGCTGGGTTTAACATTATTGGTGCTTCAGATATCTGGGATGAAAGTGCGAAAACTATGGCACTTAACTTTCCTGAAGTCCCATTTATTTGTAAAGACATACGTCAGATAACTCCTGACGAAATATTGAAGGTAACAAACGGAATTAGGCCGGATGTTTTCGTTGGTGGTCCACCATGTCAAGGCTTTTCTGTGATGGGCGACAAGAACTCTGCAGATCCACGCAATACATTGTTTGAAAGCTACGTAAGACTGGTCGATGCACTTAAGCCCAAATGTTTTGTTTTTGAAAATGTCAAAGGCATCCAGACTATGTTTGGAGGAAGATACTTGAAAACTGTTGTGAATAGTTTTGCTGCAATTGGATATGACATCCACTTAAAAGTTTTGAACGCTAAAGATTATGGGGTTCCGCAATCTAGGCAGCGTGTAATCATTTTCGGCACCATGTTGCCTGACAGTTTTAACTTTCCTTTGCCCTCATCAAATCAAGTTGGTAATCTTTTGTCCTATAAGAATGTGGGTGAAGCAATCGGTGATTTAGTGAAAAAAAATTCGTCATTTCCAAACCACATACCTCTTGAGCACGGTGAAGTTGTATTGGCAAGGTATAAGTTAATCAAAGAGGGAGGTAAGTTACCTTCCCCAGAAGAGCTTCCTGTAGAGCTCAGAAGGGGAAATTTTGGTAACACCTATGTAAGATTAGACCGACGTAAGATCGCCTCAACAATGGTTCCAGGTAATAATGCTTTCCCTGTTCATCCAACTCTTCACAGAAGCCTTACACCTAGAGAAGCTGCTCGAATCCAGTCATTTCCTGATAACATAATATTTTCAGGTCCGCGAAAAGAGCAATGCAAGTTGGTTGGTAATGCAGTGCCGCCGCTAATGAGTGCACACATAGCTTTATCAGTTTTGAAGCACTTGAATCATCAGCCTGTCGAAGATTCAAAAAATCTACACCTAAAGCGATTCAGCACTCTTGAGTTTAGTGAAAACACCAATAAATTAAAGAATAAAGATAAATTAACTTTTATTGATTTATTTTCTGGTGCCGGTGGCATTGGCATTGGGTTTGAGAATGCTGGCTTTAAGCAAGTATTTAGCGCAGACTTTGATCCTGCAGTTGCTAAAACTCATAGAAATTACCATAAAGATGTCCCCTTCATTGAAGGAGATTTATCTAGTAAAAAGATTTTTGAAGAAATCAAGAAGAATTTTTCTGGTCAAGAAATTGATGTGATAGTTGGAGGCCCACCTTGTCAGGGTTTTTCTATCTTTGGTAAGAGACGATTTGTACATTCAAAAGATTACAACCCTCATGATGATGCTCGTAACAAACTGATCTTTACTTATCTTAAATACGTTGCTTTATTTAAGCCTAAATGGTTCATGATAGAAAACGTACCTGGATTAGTATCATTAGATGATGGTTGGTTTATCAAGGAATTAATTAAACACATTGAGAAACTTGGATATAAAAACCATGCCTATCGCGTAATCAATACTGCGGATTATGGCGTGCCACAAAAAAGAAAAAGATTCTTACTTCTTGCTAACAGGACTGGAAATATCATTCCATGGCCTAAACCTAAATATTACGAAAATCCAGAAGACTGGCAGTATCCATATAGATCCATAAGTGAGGTACTAACTGGCCTTGATACCAATCAGTCGCAGAAAAAACTTTATAACCACACTCCAATGAAACATGCTTCTGATGTTGTAGAAAGATTTTCGTACATCAAGGAGGGTAAAAAACTAAATCCTGAGGATTTACCAAAAAAACTTCAACTGAGTAGAACAGGTAAAAAAATAGAAAGTTTTAGTAAAGTTTTTTTTAGACTAAACCGAAGTTTACCCAGCCCTACGCTTGTGCCGGGGCATAGCGCTTTTCCAATTCATCCTTGGTTAGATCGACAAATCACTACGAGGGAGGCTGCAAGAATTCAAACCTTTCCAGACGAAATTGAGTTTCTAGGTAATGCTGGAGAGCAATGCAAGCAAGTTGGTAATGCCTTCCCCCCCATGGCGGCTGAAACTTTTGCAAACGCGATTGCAAAGGCTATTTCAAATAATTGGGTTGAAGATTCAACAAGTAACCTTGCATATTATTCATTAATAGATAAGTAATCATCTTTAACTTTTTTATTACGAAAAAAATTGGAGAAATGTTAGTTGATTACGTATGCCTTAAGAGTTTTGAATTTGCGATTATGGGCGTCTCTGCAAGCGAAGTTGCCTCAAGATTTAGTTAGTAGAGTTGCATTAGAAGTTACTTATTTGCCAGTTTATAAGCGATACAAATTACTAATTTTTTCAATTTAACTTTGATGGCTATTGAGATACCACAATCACTTCAAAAGGTAGCTAGATCCGCAGTGAACAAAGTTTTCAATAAATATCTGCCTATACCTGACCTTAAGGCGCTTTACGATTGGTTTGAGGATGAGGGTTGGGACGAAATAGTTATTTCTGGGTTGGGTGGTTGCGTCTATTTGGATTTTATTGCTAGCACTGATTTTTATGACGACTATTTAAAAGAAGATTTTGACTTACATGCGTGCGAAATAATAATTACGGACGAAATGCGAGTTGCATTTGCTCGTACACGAATTGAATTTTATCTAAGCCAGGCGGATGACTTTATACATGCTGTGGAATTAAAGGTACTGGATCTACCTTCGGTTTTTCTTGATTGCCACATAAGAGGTCAAGGCCAAGGGGGGTGGGAGGTCGAGTGGGGACGGGCTTATAAAACTGAAGAAGAGCTTTTGAGCGCTTACGGAGATATGGTTGTAATGGATAGTAAGGATATAAGTGATGAAAAAATCTTAAAGCTCTGACGCGCGAACGAAAGAAATATAAAGAAATTTATGCGTATATCCAAAGCCAAAAAATAGACGCTGGCAAAAAATCAATCTATAAATTCTGTTGGGAGTATTCTTTCAACCAACATAACGTATTTACAAGTGTCATTTGCTCAGGGTTTTTGCAAGTTACACTCATCAATGCCGGATTAGCAAACATGATCGATAAACATTTAGCACGCGAGATGGCAACATTCAAGCGATTGCGACTAAACAAAAACTCCATATTACGTGGCAAATCTTCTTCGCTCGAAGTTGCCATAGAGAAAATCACTACTTCAGCTTCTTGTCCTTGAAACTTATCAACAGTGCCAATACGCGCTTCTTTACCAATCACTTTAGTCAGCAGGTGTACTTGTAGGTTGTAGGGTGCAACGATCAAAATATTCTCAGCTGTAAATTTGCTAGTACCTCCCGTGCTATTCGTAAAAAATTGAGTGAGTAAATTGCTGTAGATGTCCTTAATGACCAATGCTTCTTCCATGCTGCTTTGTGTATTTGAATCATGCAAAACTGGCACATAACTAATTCCACTTGCCTTTAAGGCAGGGTGCGCATTCGTATTTAACTTCAACACTCTCAAGTCAGTTGAAGGGTCTGCTTCCAAGCGAGAGTCGTAAACAAGGTCTGAAATGAACTTGCACACCCCTGAATGCATGCGCCTAGTTGTATCTAAGAAGATTCCTTGTTCTGGCGGTATGGTCGCTTTTCCTTGCAACAAATAATCTAAGCTAGAAACGCCAGAGTTGTCTGGATGCGTACCTTGAATGGGTTGGCTTAACTGCATCTGATCGCCTAGCAAAACTATATTTTTGGCTGCGCATCCAATAGCTATCAAATGCGGGAGTGAGATTTGTCCAGCCTCATCAATAAAGATGTAATCTAATTTTTGGTCAAACTCTTCGCGTGCAAAGAGCCACGCCGTGCCTGCAACTAATGAGGCTCTAGGGCCAAGGCAATCTTCTGCTTGTTTTGTGTCTTTGATGTTTTTGCCATTGATCGTTTGATCTTCATCGCCACTGGATGAATATTTGTATCCAGTGAAGACCATTCCACGTTCTACTGATTTTCTATCTACTTTCTTAAGCAGGTTATTGATCGCCTTATGGCTGTTAGATGTAACACCAACCTTTTTATTCTCTTGGATCAGTTTCAAAATTATTTCTGAACCACTATAGGTTTTGCCGGCGCCAGGCGGGCCTTGAAGGAACAGGTATGTGCTGTTCATATGGGCTGCGGCATCGACTACTTTGTCGATGTCTGCATGGCCAGTGATGATTGCATTGCCAACCTTGACGTTAGTAATGGTTGGTAGTTTCCTTAGCAAGAATGCATCAATTGCTGGGTATGCAGATTCAAAAGGGCTGTTCTTTGAGAGAACGCTTTTGGCATAACGTTTGACAGCTTCCTCTAGCTTGTCTGTATTTATGGGGCCGCCCGTACCAATGGTGATTGGCCCCTCTGGTAATGAGCGTCCATTACCTATCTTGAAACTAATTTTTCTTGCATCGTCATCGATCGTGAGATCTGACACGCCCATTAGAGTTTGCGCAATCACAGTATTGCCACCTGGCTTGACTTTGAATTCTTGTTCAGGGTATGTGAAGGTATGGCGAATAGATCTGCTCTCAGGCCGAGAAGGATTGTTTGTGTCAGGTTGCAAATCGGCAATACATTCCGCATCTTCTATTTGCTCATCAAGAGTCATAGCCTGCCGCTCGAACATAGCCCACCATTGCGGTTTGGCAGTACGCTGAAAATAATCAATCAATTCAGCGACTAAATTGCGTGCTCTTTGTGCTTCAGTCCAGTTTTTTGGATCAGCAGGTAATGAAGATTGCAGTTTGGCTTTTAACTCGGATCGTTCTTGTTGGGCTTTGAGGCGGTTTTCAGCCTTTTCTGCGTTTTCGGGCTTGAGTTCGGCGTTTACATGTGAAAGATCAAAGTGTTTTGTGATGCCTGCCTTAGCTTTGAGTTTTTCTAACCAATCACGTAGCTGGAATGTAGATCTGACGTCGTCTTCGTTGTAATCTGCAATTTCTTTCAAGATAGATGCGTCTTGTGTTTCTTTCCATTTTTCATAGGCAACAATGCTTGCGCCCGCATTTTGAACGTTTCCCTCTCTGGGCTTGCTGTAAAAATGCTCTAAATTCTTGATGGAGTAAGAGGGCTCTGAAATTCTTATGGCTTCTCTCACCACGCGGTAAAGATCTACAAACTTGCGGTTCCTGAGTAAGTTGTCCACTTCATTTTCACGAGTTCCGTGAAGTCCCATTAATTTTTTGAGCGCGGTGGTCTCGTAGGGTGCGTAGTGATAGATGAAGGCGTCTGGATACTGCTGCAGTCTTGTTGTTACGTAATCTATGAATTGCTCAAAAGCATTTTTTTCTTCTGATCTATTGTGCGCCCAGAAAGCTTTGAATTCGGGTTTTCCATTTTCAAAGATGTATACGCCAAACAAGTACTCTAGGCCTCCTTCTTCCATAGGATTGCCTTCCATGTCGAAGAACATATCTCCAGCATCGGGCTTTGGCATTCTGGTGAAACCGTGTGGTCTGTCTCCTAGGTCTGTGGGCGCAGGAAGAATCTTGTAAATTGGTTTGCTTGTTTTCCTGGCTTGTAGTTGCAAAGAAGCTTGTTCACGCAAGCGATTAAGAACTACATCTGAAATCTTGGGTATCGGATGATTAGCCGGTAACGAGCCGAGTTTCTCTAAAGTTGTGACTCCAACAGACTCCAATTTCTTGATATGGAGTTTGGAGATATTGGCTACCCGTGAAAGGTGATCGTCTTCATCCCACTTGGCATTACAGATGTCTCGCCAATGGCATTGGTCACACTTTTCACAAGGAGTTGGGTAGGGCGCTTGGTTGGTCTTGACGAATTCAAGAAAGCGCCCCTTCAAGGTGTGAAAGTAATGCATGTAGTCTGCAAGACGGAAACGCTCTTCAACCCCTGTGCCAAGAACTACATAGGTATATGCGGGTGCAGTGCCTTGTATTTCTGCCAATAATTCTGAATACAGACAGAGTTGAATGAGGTACTTACCTTTCGCGGTTTTAGATAGCTTGGTATCGATAACCTCATAGCTGTATTCGCCAAGCTTAGACGGGACTTCTACGCGACGTAAAAAGTCAGCAAACCCTAGGAAGTCGCCGCTACGAAATGAAGCCTGGTAAATGATGGATGCGCCATCGCGCATGGCTTTCTCGGTGGCGGCAAACTGATCTTCTCTGTTTGGACAGATAGCCACGATATCGATCACTGAATCTGGGTGTTGTGCTTTAAGTTTTGCTAAGAAAGATTTTTCGTGTGCAAGACCCTTGGCTTGAATCAGTTTGGCTTGGGCGTCGTCTTCTGCCTTTATTAGTTTTTCATCAAAGTTCTTCAAGTCTAGGTGCGTAAGGTTTGTGCACTCTAGGAAGTTCACTAAGTCGCTGGCTGAGAAGAGGAGGTTGCCGTTTAGCTTTTGCATCTATTTACAGATTAAATTTTAAATAGTGATAAATAACTGTTATCAATAGGCTCGTATTGAGCAGAGGCAACCCATGCTTTTGATTCTCCTGAAAATCCGTTGGTATAACCCCACTTAGCAATTGATTCAGTTGATTTGGAATTGCCCATGATGCCTGCTTCAAAGCCAATATCATTTAAGCGTTCTGTGTTTGTATCGATAAATTCAAGCCATTTATTCAAATGATTTTTGGCAGCTAAAGTGTCGGATTTACTGCGATTGCATTTTGGGTCTGCAAGTACAAAGTTATGCACTAAGTCTCTTGGATAAAGTGAGTAGGGTATGAAGTGATCTACATCAGCTTTAGAAACTGACCCGTTACAGTAAAAACATTTATCAGAAATTTTCCGAAGACCTGTTTCAACTATCGCTAAAGACTGTCTTGAGGTTTGAAATAAGAATTCTTCCAAATCTATTTTTTCATCTATCAATGCATTATTTTTACTGATAGATTTAATTTGAGAAATCCAATTTGTCCGGCAGAGTTGTTGTATGAGAGGTTGAAATCTTCTTAAGCAATAAGTTACACCAGGTAAAAGTCGGATATGTCCTTTTGTTTCCTCAAATATAAATATTTCATCTATACCCCCTAGTTTTTGCAAACGTTTGATAGGGTTCTCTTTTACTTTCGCTGTTACATAGGTGATTAGTTCTTCGGACTTTAGTGCTGCAGTTAGTTTGAAATTCTTATTTCTATATTCCAAAATTTTTGATACTACTGATGCTTGATCATGGTTATTCTGTAACAAGACTCCATCATTCAAGGGAGTGGAATGATTGAAGGGGGTGCATTGTTGCCAATACAACTCCACAAACCTTTTACCAATTTCACGATTTGGTATCAGAAGATCATCGCCGCCAACGTCACCATTTTGAACTGCATAGTCGGCAATAGATATAAGTAAGGCAAATTTATATGTGGCTGTGAAATCCCCCTCTGCGAACAGTCGCTGAATCTTTGTTAGAAATACCAACTGCTCTTCAGCGGAGGGCTCAATCATCGTCCACTCCAATAATCAGCTTTATCTGGAATAACCCATCGCACACCACCTCGTGGATCAGGTAGATCCCCTTTGTATCTTGGTATCAAGTGAATGTGAAGATGCGGAACAGTTTGCCCGGCTGCTTGCCCATCATTGATGCCTATGTTGTAACCATTGGGTTTGAACTCTTCTTGTAATATTTTCTTGGCCGCTACTAAGAGATTCAAAAGATCTTGACACTCATCGGTCTCAAGTTCAAAGAATGAACTAATGTGACGCTTTGGAATGATTAATGTGTGACCGGGAGATATGGGAAAGCCATCACGTATCACGACCCCGTAATTATTTGAATCAATCACTCGCTCAATGGGGAGTGTGCAAAAGGCACATTGTTTTGCTTGCATGCAAAACAGTGTAAGGGTTAGATTTGAATGTGGAGTTTTGTACTAATTTCAATGCGCCTTGCTTTTTCGGCTTAGCTACTAATTGATTTCAGAAGAACTATCGCCAAGGAAAATTCAATAAATGGAGATTGGCATTACTTTTGAGAATAATAATTGTTGGAATGCCTTGAGCTTCATAAAAATCTAAAGCCGTTTCAACAGCAAACAGTTCGCTTGGTCTCCATACATCAGTCACAACTACGCCAAGCTTTGTTATCCGCAAGCAATGCGAGTAGTAATCTATCAACACCTCGAGGGCTTTTTTTAATGAGTAGGCTCTTACCCTATTCTTCTGCTCTCTCGCATAAACAGTAACTATCCGGCTGCACTGGGCTAGGAAATTACCATCAGGTGTGAGAACAGTAATTCCATTTAGCGCTGGCCCACCTTTGCCAATTGAGTTGCCTCCGTTGTCTTTCCCATTGCTTAAATCGCTACTTTCAATAGCAGCTTTTACCGCTTCGATGATGTCGTCAATTGTTGAATTAACTAACTCTGTAGTCGTCAAGGCGTCTCGTAGGCTTTCATAGTCTGGAATTGGTTCATTACCGATATTTTGATTTTGTAAAGAACCATTATTTGTAATCATTTGTAATAGACCTTGAGGATTAAAAGCACGCGCAATTGACTCATCTAATTCAGCAATTTTGCGTTTTACATCAGATAGCGCTGCGCGTTGCGCGCTGACTCTGTTAGTAGGGGTGCAGCTTATTGAAACTTTAACTTTTCTATCTCTACAGCTTATGGATAGTATGTTGTTTTTGCTTATGTCAAGCGTTACTTCTAACCCGAGTTCTTTTAGGCTTTTTATTAGTTCTCTGATAAAGGATCGTTGTTTTGCACTGTTGCTCACTTCAGTACTCCATGATTGATTTTTTTAGTTCTGCATGAATTGCAATTTGAATAGGACTTAATTACACCGTTATCAAATTGGAATGTTTAATTTTTTCACACGTTGAGGTGCTTCCAACAATTATCAGGAGCGACTTCGCGCGGCTCATACCTACATAAAGCAGCTCTTGCCGCTTGGTCAAGTCAATGGTGTCGAGACCCCACAAAATCACGATCGGTGATTCCAGACCCTTAAACCGCTGAATTGTGTCGATCAGGACTGTGGATTTGTTTCTAATTCCCTCTTCAAGCCAAGTGGCTGGCTTAGGCAGTGGAAACCTTTTAAGGGAAGCGAAGTACTCAGCCTTATGCAAGGCATCGGCAACCAGTACCGTGATGTCACTGGGCGTGACACCTTGTTTTGCAACAAGGTCAACGATTCGGGAATTTATTTTTGCTGCCTGTAGGTCTCGACTTGGCGACTCGTCAAACAAAACGTTATCACCCTGAATGTCCGGCGGACTGACTGGTACGCCCTTGTAGTGCGTATATGCCGCTTTATGAATTGGTGCCGTGTTGCGGCAGTTCGTGGTCAATGAGAACGGTTCGTTGCGGATGGGAAAAGTCCCGGCGCGTGCATACAGGTTTTGGTTGTCGTCGTAAAACACGTACAGCGGGCTGCTGTCGTAGTCTCTCAGCAGCAGCTCAAGCGGAACCCAGAACTCCTCGCGAAAGTCCTGACCCTCGTCACACACTATGGCATCGTAACGATCGGGGAGAATTTCGATTGAGTATCCGAGCGCGTTTGGTAGTTGCACCTCGAAGAGATCCTTGCCCGGATAGGTGAGCTTGGCCTCCGAAACCAGATCACGCCCAGATGCACGATTGGCTCTCTCAACCTGTCGGTGGCATAGTTGATGAAAGCTCATCACAACAAGATTCGGGGTGCCCGCACAAATACCTGATAAGTAGTCTGCGAGCTGACGGTTATAGCAAGTCAGAAGCGTTTGGAAGCCCTCGGATGCGAGGCGTCGTGCTTTTTCAAGTGCCAGGACCGTCTTGCCAGTGCCAGCGCCACCGCTGACGGCGACTCTGCGGTGGGATCGCAAGAAATCGAGCACGCGAATCTGGTCCCTGGTTAGAACTAATCGACGTGCCTCCTGGTCAGCTAACTGCGAAGAGATCAGCGGCGCGACAACGAAAGATCGCGCAAACACTTCGTGAAGGAGATCAACGCCGCGCCTCCCCATAGGTGTGAAACCTGCTGCATCGTTGCCCCAATAGGCAAAGACTGCATCTATCCACGCCTTTGGATCCTGGAGATCCTTCGCACAGCCAACCAAGATCGGTGGCATATCGGGCCGGCTCAAAGCATTCGTATTCCCAACATCAGGGAAGAAAACCGCATGACCTCTGAGTACGTTGGCGAGAGACAGATCCCGCCAACGCTGGTGCTCATTAAGCTTGGATCGAATGGAGTACTTGGCCTTTAAAGCTTGGTTGACTGGGTTGTTGATTGGATGCTTTTGGTTATGGCGATCGACGGAAAACCAGTCTCCGCTGCTAGCGTTGAACCCGACGCCTCCACCCTTGACTTCGATGCACAAATACCCGAGATCCGGATGACAGACGACAAAGTCAGTTTCACCATCCTTAGCTTGTTCTTCCTGACGGCGCAAGATCCAACCGACCTGGAAGAAGACAGCAAAGTCCCTGGAAAGACCACTTCTTAAAGCCCTGTAGACCTTTGCCTCCGCTTGAGATGGGAGATCCGCCAACTGCGCATCGGTCAATTCAGGAATGATCGTAGTCATCTTCTTCCTCAACCACTCTCATTGTCTTGAGATTCAATGTGACTGTACGTCGGCCGTTATCCACAAAATCTATGAACATCACTCTAGTCGAGCCTCGCTGCTCCATGGATTCGATTCGTCCGAAACCGAAATGCTGGTGCTTTACCCTGGCTCCGGCAATGAAGGCAAGCTCGGGTTCGGCTCGTTCGTCGGCAACGGCATCACGCCAGTTACCGTCGAACATGAATGATGTCACCTGCGTTGCAGGACTGCGAATTGGATGGACGCGTATGTGTTGAGGATCGGAAACAAACTCAACCACGTAAAGCCAGTAGCGATCGCCGTAATCTTGCGCGTTGCTGAACTGCAAGCGAGACAACCCAACGCCCGTCTGGTTCCACTCTCCGTTCACACCCTTCACCTCGATGAAACGATCTTCCTCTGTAATCGGGTTTCGACTAATGATGTCGTAACCGGGATGTGTCTGAGCCATCTGTTCTGCGATTCGTCCGCGAGCCTTTTCGTATAAGCAAACGGCGTCGCGTGCCACTACTTCAACAGCCAGGTTGTGCTCGGAAGGGTCTTTTCGCTCTTCGGCATCGGCAGATTCCTCGGGGTTCTTCCGAACATATGAAAGTAGTCGTCTATCCCACTGTTCCTTGTGTTGTGGACGTGGATTCTTACTAGCGCGCTTCTCGCCAACCGATGAACCTGTGTTGTAGACGGACTCTCTAGCCTGGTCTACATCTAGCACAGCCTTTTCTTTTGCACCGGTGAAACTTGTTCCAAGTTGTTGACCTTGATCAGGGGGCAGCACATCCTTGGGCATGGCTTTCGGTTCGGCTATCGGTCGACTAGAAGTAGACCGTTCAGATGTACGTTCGCCAAAATTGGGCGCTTCAGCTTGCGTGGTATCCGGGTTGCGCTCTGGCTGGTAGTCGGGCTCGGTTGTGTTGCTCATGTCGTCCAAGTTCGTAGAGGTCAAGTCATCAGCCCACTCGCTTTCTCTTTTAGTATCCAAAAACGGTACTTTTGCATCGGTCAGTTCCCGGTGAGCTTCATCGACCGGCATACTCATAAGTGATTTAACGCTTAGGGTAAGTTTTGAGATCTCGCTTCCAGACTCTTCTGGCATCAGCTGGTGGAAGATGGCATTCAGAATATGAGACCAACTGCGATCTCCTACCGGTCGCGCCAAGATAAGTTGTCCTTTGTCGATGTCATAGAAGGCTTGTGCTGCAGAGGGTGGGGCTGAAACCCAATCCCCGCCAATGTGGACGGATGTTTGAATGCGAACTTGGTCGAAGCTTATGGCAGAAAGCTCGGATAACGCTTTCTGCATCTTTTGTTTGACTATCGTTGGTTTGTCGTGGAGCAATCGCCCAAGTATGTCGATTCGCTCCATTAGCTTTTCGGCGAGCTCTAGTTCCTCATTCTTATGGCCTTCTACAACCTCAAGCATGACCTTTGCGCTCTCACTAAGCCTTTTGACTCCGATCTTTTCAATCAATGGCCATAACTCTGGGGCAGGTTTGCAAAGCGCTCGGTCAAGTTCCCCACTGAAAAATCCTGCGTGCCACTCGCTATCCTGAAGAAGAACTTCATCAGGATAAGTGGGGTGCCCCATAAAGTTCAATATTGTTGGAGCAACTTGCAACTTTTGAATGTCTAGCAGATCAATTTCCTGATGCTCATCCGCTGTCGACACGCCGATCAAGCAAGCTTCGTAAACCAATTTATCCTTTCCTGTTACTGGCTTTGACTGCTCGAAATACTCACCAACGATATCCAACAGGATGTCAATGTAGTCTCGACCTTCGGGTGCGTCCTTTACTCCGATTGCGGTGTATAGCGGCTTGAAGATCTCATGATTAGCTGTAATGGTGAAGGCATAGCGTCCGAGTTGCTGCTTTGACCAGTAAAGTTGATTGGGTCGGACAAAGCCCTTCTGACTTTCGACATAGATGCAACGAGAGCCAGTCAATGCCGAGATTAGCGGATCAGGTTGATGCGCGCGTTCGTTAAGTACCTGATACGTTGAGTTGTGAGGCTGAGTGCCAGTCTTCATGCAATATTGCAAATGGTCGATCACAAGCTTCGTTTCCGGATTGATGTGGAAGTCAAGCTTCTCCAGTAGCTGCCGTTTCAACCGAGCCGTGTTTCTAAAATCAAGGATCTTGGCCTGCGATTTGAATGCCTCTGCACGGTATGGGGCATATAAGTCTTCACTGGTGTGCCAGCTCTCCGCATCACCTTCCGACGGAAAGCACGCCACTTCTCGTAATCTGTCAATTTCAACCTTGAAAAATGGTTTCTCGTTCCAATCCTCGTAGCGGTCACATAGAAAATAGAAGGTATCAGCGCTTGCGCGTCTAGCCTCATCATTCGGTCGGTACTTATTTGCGATGAAAAGCATCCGATCCACTAGGTGCTGAGCAAGTGGTATCCGGCGTATACCAAGGTTATCGATGAAAGTGTGTACCGAGAGAGCTTTTGGCACCCGACTTGTATCGAGCCAAAGGTGCGACGCATCACCCAGGACCTTAATGAAGTCATCGTTACGCCTGTATGTATTTGTAGGGCGCGACCAACATCCATCCAGCGTAGGTACGATAGGCAGTGAGCTCAACAACTGCCGTATTTTCTCGTCATTCACCAGCGTGGGGTGGTTGGCGAGTTCAGTGATGAGGCTGTTGTAGTTCTGAACGTTAAGAGGTTCGTGGTCGTTAAAGAATTTTGGTAGAACTGTTTGGACGAATGCCTCGATCGTCTGCGTCGGAACTCCAAGTTTTCTCGAAACAAACTCTCTGGCGGAATCAGTTAGGACGGACGTATCAAGAAGGTCGGCCTGTCCCGTGGGATCGGTGAAGTTACCGGGCAGAAGCGAATGGGTTGCCTGGATAAGACCTCGGCTTGATAGCCAGATAGGCAGGTTGCGAAGCTCCTGATAAACCTGCACCTCGAAATTACCCTGACGATCAAGGTCAGCGAACATTGAGTATAGGTCTCGCAAGTCTAGATTTGTAACGCCGATAACTTCTTCGATCAGATCATTAGCAGACTCCAAGATGATGTGATTGACAACTGAATCAAGGCTAAGTTTTCGGATTAATCGCTCAATCCTTGGAAATTCTAGGATGTCGTTTGCAGCTATCGCTAGTCTTGGCAGTAGCAAAGAGACTCGGCTTGCATCCAACGCTGCTGGTGTCAAAAAAGATTGGTTGATCGTGACCGTATAGAAATCTTCCGTGACAATGAATGGGATATCCTTCAATCGTTGGATGGCTAGTTTAATGGTTGGTGTGTGATTTACAGCATCAGGTAACAGATCGTTGACCATGCTCCACAAAGGAAGATAGAAGCTATTTAGCTTTTCATCTTCAACTATCGTCTCTCCTGCAACAAGCATTGACAAGGCTTTTTCAAGAAGATTCACTAAGCTCTCAAAAGTTAGTATTGGTGCGCCTAGCTGATTGATCGCGGTGCGGAAGGGTTGAAGATCTGCGGCTACTAATTTCCCACCGATCTCCAGCAATGTTTTCGCTTGCTGACTTGTCAATTGTGTTCGCGGAATAAAAATTCCGCTTGGAAGCTGAAGGCTAGAGTCCTGAGCTAAAGTTATGTGTGCTTTTGATCCTGAGACCTTTAATAGTTCCCAAAATCGCTTGAAACAATTCGGATGATTTGATGAATTTGAAAGCTCAAACGCTCGAGCCAAGATCTGCCAGAGTTGAACGTCTCCGATAACCTTAATTAGGTTCTCCAGGTCTCTCGCAATTTCGACAGCGGCGAAACCAATGATCATTTCGTTCCACGCCTGCTCGTGTTGGTGGCCTGCGAAGATGATCGCCTTTCGATCGGATTCTGGAAAGAAGTCCGCATTAATGTGCATAGGCATTCCGGTCGATTGCTCAGTTGGCAAAAAGGCGTAAAGCACACCCTCGGCCAAGGGCGATGGATCAATTCGCAACCCAATACTTACCTTAGTACTGCGACCGAGCGACTGCAGTCGGGGATGCTTTCCATAAAGCTGCGCAGCAGCTTCCGTTGCATCAGCTCGTAAGATGTGCCATTGCTCGACCTCACCACTTGGGCGAAAACTAACGATCAGGTCATGCCCCTCACCACGATCAAGGTCACAGGCCAAGAGCAGTTGGCCGTTTCTCCTCACTTCTGCCTTTTTGACATGCCTGAGAAACAACAAGCTCTTGCGAAGGACTTTCTGAAAATCTTCCGCTAGTTGATCAATATGGCTGGCGCTTACGTGTGAAAGCCCCAATGCAAGTCGGGTTTCGGTATTTGGTTCGTCTGCCCAGGGTAGGAAAAATGTTGTACCTTTGGGTTGCTCGAAAGGCTCAATAAACCACTTTCCATCTTCTGGATGAAGCGTCAGTTTTATCCCAGAAGACCTTATCTCTGGGTGGTCTGTAACTTGGTAGGTAGAAACAAAACCGATACCAAAGCGGCCGATATTCTCGCCACGAGAAAGCTTACCGCCGCTGCCTACATCCGCTAAACGATGGTAGTCACAACTGTAGTTGTGGCTAGAAATGAAACTACAAGGCTTGGATAAAAGGTCACCGCAGTAAGTAAACTTGCCACTGTTTGAAACAAAAAGCCCGCGGTCGGTGATGTCGAAAGCTACCGATTCTGCTTTGGCATCATCCGCGTTTTGGATGAGCTCAAGAGCCATGACATCGTAGCCTTGAAGCCCGGCAATATGACTCCTAATATTGCCTAGCAAGTTCGCGGTATACGACCCGCTTTCGCGGTTTTGGGTCTGTTTATTCATTACTGATCCATGCTTTTTATTGACTAGGCTGTTCTATTTCAAACGCATTGTCCGCTTACATTTCACGCCTAAAGGAAGTCTTTGTTCGGCGCCTATGCTCCAAAATTGTCTAACTGTAATTGTTTGCTTTTGCGAGCCGCTTCATGAATCCTCAGGCCTTACCTATAACTAATTTTGTCGACATAGGATTCAGACTCTTTTGGACAATTAGCTAGTTAATTAGACAATTTGCACAATCCTCACACATCACCACATCCACCCGAACCTGCCCCCGAGTCAACCCCACAAATAACTTGTGTTTCTCTTTGTCGGTGAGCTCTTCAAAATCCACCTCGCACAACACCACCACAGGCATGCTCTGTCCTTTAAAGCGGTAGACGCTCTCCACCAGCAATGCGCCGTCGGTCCACAGCGCATTGCCAGATGCGTCATAGCCGCTAAAGCGTTTCGTCTTAAAGCCCCCCAGCGTTTCTTGCGCCAGTGCCTCAGACCTCTTAACCCCATGAAAACTCACGACCGCCACTTGCTCTGGCTTGTAGCCGTCGTCCCATAGTTGTTTCAGGCATTGGTTCAAGGCGGTCAGGCTGTTGACGACGCCAGGCGCCCATGTGTAGAAGTGCGGAGTTTCTCCCGCAAACGCGCTGCGGGCGACGACGCGCTCTTGGCTCAAGCCCAGTGTGTTGATGGTCTGCACCACTTTGCGTGGGCTTCTGAAGTTGTCCATGCAGCGGATGTGCACGGCGTCTTGTAGGTCAAAGGCTTCGCGCGTGTAGAGCTGTTGGCCGCTGTCGCCCATCACGAAGAGCTTGCCTGTGCTTTTGAGTTTTTGGGTAACGGCGTTGGCCCAAGCACGCTCGAAGTCTTGCGACTCGTCGATGATGAGCAAGTCCAGGCTCGGCGTAAATGCTTCGCAGGCCTCGACATAGTCTTGCGTCATGCGTTCAAAGACGTCCGCCGCCGCAAAGTCCACCGTCGCGCCTTGGCGCTCGGCCCAGTCGCGGCAGAGTTGGTGAAAGGTGGTGACTTCCACCGACGCAGGTGCGAGTTTGGCCAGATGGTCGGCCAGTGGGCGGTTAAAGCACACGTAGCACGCGCGTTGTTTGAGTTGCGCGGCGGTTTGTAGCAGGTTGAGGGCTAACTGCGTTTTGCCAGAGCCTGCCGTGGCTTCGATGACAAAGAGGTTGCTGGTGTGCGAGATTTTGGGAACCCAGTCTGCCAAGCCACTGGCCAACTGCGTGCTGCTTTGCACGACTTGTCCGATGTGTGTAGAGACATCGGGCACGACCGCAAAGCGGTTCGAGAAAAAGTCCACCACCAGTTGCCGCGCAGTGGCCGCAGTCTCCGTCCCCGGAAATGTCCCCAGCACGCGCTGGCAAAGCGTGGGCATGTCAGTCGCATCGACCACACGATCGCGCGGATACGCCAACACAGCGCTGCGAATGACATGGTCTGGCAAGACGAGCAGAGTGCCTACGTGCACTTTGGGCAAGTCGCCTTGACCCATGCGCTCGAGCAAAGTGCTGTGCTGCCGACGAATTTGGTGGCCAATGTCTTTGTCTTTGTTAATGCCCCCATAGGTTTTGACAAGCGACTGCGTCGTCTCCTCAATAGCACCAGCCTTCACCTCGATGAGCAAGATATGCCCCAGCGGCGAGATAACTACGAGGTCTAACTCACCAAAGTGCTGATTGCCTTGGTGCATGGAAGACCAAGGGAGGTTGTGAAAGACATCGAAGTTGGCGGGGAGGCCGTCGCCCAGGATGTTGAGGATGTCCCGCTCGCGGTAGTCGCCGGCGGTTAGGGGGGCGTGGAGGGGGGTGCTGGGGTGGATTCGGGCCATTGGGACCTCTAAACCCGCCCAGCCAATTTAAGCGAAGCGCGAAGGGAGTCATTGATACGGGTTTGCCATCCTTCGCCACTGGCACGCAATGCGGCAAGCACATCAGCGTCGAGTCGAATCTTGACGGGCTCTTTAGTGACAGCCGATTTAGGACGGCCCCGCGCTTTGAGAGTTTTGCCCACGTACAGATCTGCCTTATCAAAGAATGATTCGGTCAGCTCTGGGGCGTCGTCCTGATCAGTCCAAATACTTGGCGTAGATTTTTTTTTCACGGTCATTTGCTTTCCTCATACTAATGATGCGGCGCACCTCGCCACGGGGGGTCCACACAAGGACTACCAAACGGGCATCAAGTAATCCAACAGATATAAATCGATCCTCAGGGTAGTCCATTCTCGAATCTTGACCAGTGAAATGGACCCCAGCGAAGACCTCAACTGCCCTGGCAAAGTCCAATCCACGTTCATTCATGGTCTTGTCTCTTTTGGAGAAGTCGAACTCAATCTTCATATTTATTGTACACCCAAAATATATGCGATAGTCTTTGGTTTTAAGGCGCTATTTGTATTGATCGCATTGTTTGATTCAACTTGTTTATGCGTAATGAGTCGATTTTTAGAAGGTGCCATGTCTATATCTTAAAATAACTAATTAATATTATTTAAATTAAATAAATAATTATTTATAATTATTTAATGACTAAATCTAACATATGCTTTGCATCAAGAAGAGCCCAAGTTACGCAACTGATACCACTAAACGAAGTTGTGCAAGAACAGCCCATGATTTGTGAACCGCTGATCCCAAACGCAAAAACGGTTAGGGCTATGCGATCAGCACGCCAGAGAAAGACCAGCAAACACAAAACTATCGCTGATCTGATGGCCGACTTGCATGTTTAAAAATGGCATGAGGCCAGTTCATCCTGGCGAAGTTTTGCTAGAGGACTACATCTTGCCTATGGGTATTAGCGTGCGCGCCTTGTCACTGGCTTTGCAAGTTCCGTATCCCCTTTTACGGGAAATAGTCGACGGTAAGCGTGGTGTCTCTGCTGACATAGCGCTGCGTCTAGATCGTTATTTTGGAAGCGGAGCCCGAGGGTGGCTCAATCTTCAAGCGGCTTATGACTTGGTGGGTCCTGTTGACACAGTCCACCTGTTGCGTTCAAGAAAAAACGCAGAACGTCTTCTGACTGCACTGAGACGCGCACGATCGTAGCGCTTCGAGTTGTTGTAATGCCGCTATAACTACTAATTAGTTCACCGTAACAGCAGTCAACTTAACCCCTAGAGCCTTACAAACCCGCTGAACGGTGTCGAGACGTGGATGCGAATTGGGGCGTAATGCTTTGTACAACGCTTCTCGTTTGATGCCAGTAGCCTTCGCGATTTCAGTCATGCCTCTCGCTGTAGCGATGTGACCCAGTGCAGCCGCTAGTTCACTTGAATCGCCCTCTTCACGGACCTGGGCGAGGGCATATTAAAGAAGTCTTTAATATGAATCCGGCGTATTAAAGATTTCTTTAATGTGAATGTTTCTGCATACTTCATCTATGCAACGCATCTTCGTCTACGGAACCTTATTACCCAGCCTGTGTCGCCATTACGCGATGCAAGGTTCTCGCTCGCTCGGGCGCGGAACTATCTCTGGCTTGCTCTACGACTTAGGCCCTTACCCAGCAGTTGTCCACGGTGCCGGCAAAGTGTGGGGCGAGGTGTTTGAGGTGGACGCCACAGTATTAGCTTCGCTAGACGAGATTGAAGCCTTCTACCCAGACGCGCCTGCAGACAAAAGCGAATACTTACGTGAGGAGGTGGTCGTGCAGATGGATGGTGCAGAAGTAACGCTGTCTGCTTGGTTTTACCGCTTCAACCAAAGCATTGCACGCAAGCACCTGATTGAGCACGGCGATTATTTGAAATTTCTCGACGGAAATCAAACCTTCCGGTAAGTGAAGTGCGCTGAAACTCAGCGTTATTTAAATCAAGCTGAACGTGCTTTTCGGTTGACGCCTGAGCTTTTAGTGGCGGGAAGATCGTCAGGGTTAGACGACTTTGCTGGGTTTTTTGCTGCCCATGCGATAGCTTTTTTGAGGCTATTGAGGGTTTTTTCTTCATGCAGCCAAGCCTCGTTGTCTGGAATGATGGCGGCTGTTCGAATGATCCAAACCCCTTTGGCTGGCGAATCTACCAATACTTGTCGGCCAGCAAACTCTTTGCCAAGTGATATTTGACCACTTGCACCTATGGATTTGACTGTTGGATTCTCTGTAAGCACTAGCGTCATAACTACCTCTTTCAAGTTTCATGTATTCATGCCGCATGATAGTTCTGTTTTCTTTTTATTTCAAGAGAGTGGTTCATTTGCATGACCTTTTGCATATTTATTAATCCTAATGAACGCTTTCCAATCGAGTTTGTTAGTCGCTCGATTTTTTATAAAGACTAACTTTTAAAACCACATCAAGCTCACCATCTGAGCCCCTCAAACCCTATCCTGAACCCCTAATACGAAGGGGGCACACATGGAAGCTTTATTAACAGACCAAGACCTAGACCAGTTCATTTGGAACTGCATTGAAAACAGCACCAATGCGCGCGATTTTGTGGACTACCTGAACCACACTTACGGCACCTTCGCCGAGCAAGAAGCTGCGTACCAAAAAATGCTGACGTACTGGGGCGAAGCTGCCACACCTAGGCAATTTGACAAAGCGGTCGCGGGTTTGACCGAGCAAGCTGAGTCGGGCAACGCCCTAGCGATGTTCCACTTAGGGCGTTGGTACCGCTTAGGCTACGGCGTTGAAAAAAACGACGACATCGGACTCGGTTGGTACCGCAAGGGCGCCGAAGCAGGCTCCACACGTTGCTTGATCAACCTAGCGCGCTACACAGCATTGACCGACGAGCCGGCTGCCAATGCCTTGTTTCAAAAAGCCGTGGAGATGGGCGACCTATACGCCCACTGCTATTGGGCAGACAGCGACAAAGACCATTACGACAAGCACTTGGAACTCGGCGCGCAAGCAGACGATGCGTTTGCCAAGTATTGCTATGCGTTTCACCTCAACAAATTAGCGCAATCCGATGCTGAAAAACAGCACGCACTCGATTTAACAAAAAAAGCGGCAGAGTTAGGCGAAGCTTCAGCGTGCACCTTTGTGTATTACCAATACATGTATGGCTCGCCGATTTGCACGGTAGACAAAGAGCAAGCGGCGTACTGGATTAAAAAAGCCGTTCGCGTGGGCAGCGCGATTGGGTGCACGTCGTATGGACGCATGTTGCTCGATGAGCCAGGTCGCAAAGAAGAGGGCATCAGCTACCTCAAACGTGCCTCGATACTTGAAGAAGTATTTGGCCAAACCTTGCTAGGTCACCAACTGCTTTACTTCGGCAACACGCCAGAGTTACAAGCCGAAGGTTTTGCTTGGACGAAAGCGGCGGCAGAAGCAGGGCACAAACCAGCCATGGACAAATTGGCCACTGCGTATCGCACGGGCAAAGGTTGCGCCGAAGACGCGAAGCTCGCACTCTATTGGATGCAAAAGGGTGCGTCCTTGGGCAATTCCAATTGCCAAACTGCTTTGGGCACGGCGTATATGGCGGGCGATTTGATCGAGCAAGATCTTGAGAAGGCGCACAACTTGTATCACCTCGCGCACATGCAAGGCGACCCGTGGGGCACTTTTGTTTTAGGAGTGTCATATGAAAACGGACACGGCGTAGACAAAGACCTAGAACGCGCCTTTGCCTTGTACATGGAAGCCGCAAAAAAGAAATTAATTCGCGCTGGCTACAAAGTGGGCATGGCCT
>Ga0209400_1000610_pt1 | contig 31095 bp, 26 predicted proteins | sample M_130807_EF_Meta_FD_187313 | JGI IMG/M metagenome (GOLD analysis project Ga0209400, IMG submission 187313) | Freshwater microbial communities from Lake Montjoie, Canada to study carbon cycling - M_130807_EF_MetaG (SPAdes) (version 2) | ecosystem: Environmental > Aquatic > Freshwater > Lake... | reverse complement strand
TCTGGCTCGAAGGCAGATCGCTTTCGACGGCTTGAAGAAGTTGGTTCTCGAGTTTCCGCTTCCGGGGGTTTTTGGTAGAGGCATGGCTTCAGGCGATTTGCGCGGAATGGGCGAAACGATTGTGGGGAAAACCACTTTTGATGACTGGTTAGAAAGCCATGACCATCAAAATCTCCTCCAATAATTTCAAGTCAGACCTTGCTTGGCTCTGTCAATTGCACACGCAACTGCACAAGCAGCAAAAACTCCCCTGATAAACGCCTCTACTTAGGCTCTAAATCAAGGGAGTTGCTGGCGGAGAATGGGGGATTCGAACCCCCGAGGGCTTGCACCCAACACGCTTTCCAAGCGTGCGCCATAGGCCACTAGGCGAATTCTCCTGGGTTGTTGCTCTATTAGTGCAACTTGTATGAGTTTACTTGGATTTCGTAGGCGAGTTAATAGCACTGGCGTTGACAGGTATTTTGGGGCAATGTCGACAGTCGGGAATAGTCTTTACGCGGAAGGGATTATTGATGAAACTTAGTATGGGGCAGAGTTGTTTAGGCATTATTTTGATTGCAGGTCTAGTTATCTCAATACAGAATTTTCAAGCAAATCCGATTTTTTTCTTTTTATTCTTGGCTTTGATTCTCACGTATGTTGTGGCCAGCATTGCAATCAGTAAAGCAAATGCGAAGAAGAGATTGGTTCAGTTTGAGCTTCAAGCCGCTCTTCTGGATGATTTGGTTGCGAGCGATTTCAAAGTTGAGAATGCTGTGCTCTCGCCACAGAAGGATGAGGTTTTAATTTACAACCTCGAAGGTGTATCGCTCGTTGAGTATAAGAGCACGGGATCAACATACTCTGGTGGCTATGCTGGGCTCAGTTTTAGAGTTGCAAAGGGGGTAAGGCTGAATGCTGGAAAAACTGGGGGAAGCTCAACTAGGAACCCAGAGACACCTCAAGAATTGGACAAAGGCGAATTGACTGTCACGAATCAACGGGTGATCTTTACCGGTGGTAATCAGGTCCGAGTTTTTGATCTGGACAAAGTTGTAAACATGGAGGCATCACCTAACGGTATTTCGGTGTCTATTTCTGTTTCGAATAGAGAACGAACAACTGAACTGCAGAGCAATAACATGGATGACCTAACACCAGGCATGGCAGTTAGCTTAGCTTCAGCCTGGCATGAAGGCGGGAAGAAACATGCCATCGAAGTTGCAGAGCAGTTGGCAACGCAATTGAGGCAACTAGTTAGCGATGAGCGAGCCAAATAGAAGAAGCAACTAGCAGGTTTTTATTTGGGTTGATTTTCCAACAACTTTCACACACATAAAAGCTGAAACACCTTGGTAGGTGCCCTTTAGTTTGATTCCGTTCGGGATGTTCGAATACTTCAAGTATGAGGAGGGGGTCTGAGTCTTGGCTACCTGAGCTAGGTAACTGGCACTAATTGACTTGTGTGCTTTGGTAGCAGCTGTCTTTGCTTGGGCCACGATGTTGGTTGCTATTGTCTTCAAAGCATCCACAATCTGCGACATATAGATTGCACCCAGTAGTTTTTCAAGGTTGACCGCAGTTGCAAGATTTGGAGTAGTGACAACAAGGTTTGGGTTGTAAGTGACTTCCGTGGCCGCCATGATGTGAGCAGTTCCAGCACTGAAATAAGGTGTGTCACCCTCAGTTGTCACACTGGTGTGGTTACCATCGGCTGAGATAGTTACTTTGGTGTGGTACGTGCTCAGATCTTCGCTTGATAGCGATGAAGGGGACTTAAAATCCCAGGAGTAGTCGGTGTCCGCAGGATTTTTAGCGTTCGGCGCTTTCTCTACCTCAGAGAAGAAAGTGTTTGGTGCATCTACGTTTGCTCCGACTATGTTCCAGTTTGAAAGGTTTGAACCAGATAGCTGCTGAGTGAGAGCCTGCCGGATCATCTTCATGGAGTTGGTTGTGGAATTAGCCTTGGTTGACTTGAAGTACTTAGCTTTTGAAGCGCCGATTTTCTTCAGAGCAGCTGTCATTGCTGCTGGCTTTGCCTGAGTCATAGTTTTCAAAGTGCCGATGGTGCCGAAATATGTTCCTTTTGAAAGCCCAAAATCATAGTTGTAGTTGACATTTACTCCACCTTGAGATCCTGAGACAGCGTACTTAAACAAGTAGGCGTTTTGCTTAGCTGCAGTAACAAAGTGAATCTCAGAGTTCGAAGTTGTTGCCGAACCAACTGTGGAGGTCAATTTTAGGTGAAAATCGACACCTTTACCCCCAGAGATTTTTGATCCGAATGCCGACATAGCATCGGACATCTCCATGTAGTTATCGGATGAGGACCATTCCTCGTAGGTGAGAGTCGGCTCGGCAGCATTCGCGCTGCTTATCCCAACTAATGGTGACAGCAGTAGGAGCGCTGCGCTGGCTAGGATTGAAATTCTTTTGGACATGTTGTTCCCCCTTGGTTTTCTTTATTCTAGCCGAGCGACTAGACGGTTTTAGTAAAGAGATGAAGCGTAGATTTTGGACAATAGTTCAGTGAAGGTGATTGTTGTTGTTGGAATAACAACTTTTTCAGGGTGAGAACCATTTGATTTCAGGGTCAAATTTACCGTTTGTCCAGAAGACGGATCTCTGAATGAGAATGCGAGCTTTGAGAAGGTGTGGCTAAACGAGTTGGCGTAGAGCTTGACCGAAATTCCACTCTTGGCAATCCCCTCATCAATTACCTGCTGAGTGATTTCATTCAGCGCTGAATCAGGAATATTCAGGCTTGGCTGACATTTTTGCAAGGCTTCGAATCCTTTGGAATTTTTCAGAGAGCTGAAGAAATTGCGCAGTTTTCCTGCATCGATCGAGAGTAAGAAAACGCGATTACCGTCTTCTTGAGATAGCTCTTCCTGAACTTTGATGAAGAAGTTACCGCGGAGATTACTCTGAATGTCTTTTGAAATCATCTCCGTGTCGCTCGGGTTTAGGCAGGTTGAGGCACTTCCAAGGCTTTGGGTGTATTGGTTGATTTCTGTTGAACCTAATTTCACCCAAGTGCCGGTTAGAGCTGAAGTGTATGACTGCACAGCGGAATAGGGCAGATATCCTGTGCTTCCAAGCACACTGGCTAAGGAAGAGAAATCTGAAAGATTAAGGTAGATATCTCCTTCTTTAGAGAAGACTCCATTGAGAGTAGCTGAGGCATCTTGTCCAGCTACTGCACCTTTGACTTTTAGCTCTAGGGCAGTTCCCTTGTCGGAACCGTAGGTGAAGAGTTGAATAGTTCCATTTACACCGGAGGTAGAGCCATCTAAGTCAAGTTCGTAACTTGGGTTAGATGCGGTAGCGAGAGATACCAGAGCTTGCGCCACAACTGTATCTGGGCTTTGATAAACCGCGTATGCACCAGCGCCACCCGAGATTAGGAGAACACCTGCGACACCTCCAGCAATTAGCTTGGTTCGCTTAGGAGCGTTCTTTATTTTTTGCAAAAGGGAGGTTCGCTGAATACTAGCCTCTGGAGCGCTTTCTGGCTGCTCGAAGTTCTCTGGTGCGTTCTCTTGCTCTGTCATGGCTACCCCCTGAAAATTAGCGATTAAACACACTATAACTGGTCAGGAGCTGATTTTGGAGAGGGATTCCAGGTGCCTTTTCGGCGATAGAATTGCCTCGGACTCCCCGTGCGGCGTCACCTCGGCTAACTCCCCCAGGATCGAAAGGTAGCAAGGGTAATTGGGCTCTGGCGGGTGTGCGGGGAGTCTTTAAATTTCTGGCTTCCTACTTGCCATCTGATGGTTTGTTTAGGGAAATGAGACCCGCTATCAGAACAACTACCCCAACTATTCCAATTGGGAAACTAATAACATATTGAAGGCCAACAGCGGGGTTGTTGTCTGTCCTCAGCGACTCGCCTGTACTTTGGTAATTTATGAAAGCGAAGATGACTATTGCCAAGCCGACGATGCAGAGAATGATTCCAAATATGTTTGAGGACTTGGATGGGGCAGTCGAAACCTCTGCGAATTCTTCCTTTTTGAATAGATCCCTACTGCTTCCACACTTCTGACAGTGCGTTTGATTTTGTTTCATTTTGGTGAAACAGCTTGGGCATGAATCCGGGTCAGAAGAAACCGGTATCTCTAGTTGAAAACCGCAACCACCGCAGAATTCATCATTTTCATTGATTTCTCGCTTGCAATTTTGACAATTCATAACTTTTCCTTTCGATGAGTCATTGTCGTTTTAGGTGGTCAGAAACATCCAGAATCTCTTTAGCAGGATCAAGGGCATCAGGCTGGACAAGAAACCTACACCTATGTAGAACCAGCCTGTAAAGAATGGGTACTCGCCTGCAATGGCTCTCTCAACTAGGTCCGGGTTTATAAGCTCCGTTAGATATTGAAGCGCTCCTAGCAGCAACAAGAGGAAAGCGCCAACGCTGGCATTGAAGACCATAAGGCGAGTAAGGAAACTTCTCTTTCTGCGCCTAGATCCGCAGGTGCGACACCACTGATCATCTGGGATGAACACTGCGCCACAGTCTCGGCAATGCTTTAGTGTTCCCCGGAAATAAGACATAATTCCACTTTTTACCGTCACAATGAACTGCTTCACGTTTCCCCTTACCTAAGCATTCACGAGTGAATATTACAAGCCTTCACTGGATGTGTAGAGAAAAGCCGATGAGGTGTAAAAAAGTCTTAAACTCTAAGAGTGTCCACCGCCCTTTACCGTCGTTATAGACCTGAATCATTCGCCGAGCTAATCGGTCAGTCTCAGGTGACTGTGCCACTTATGGCTGCTCTAAAGAGCGATCGAGTAAACCATGCTTACCTGTTTAGTGGACCTCGTGGTTGCGGTAAGACTACCTCCGCAAGAATCCTGGCACGTTGCCTGAACTGTGCTGAAGGTCCAACTGATACTCCTTGTGGAAAGTGTGCTTCTTGTATTGAGCTATCCAGAGATGGGTCTGGTTCTCTAGATGTAATTGAAATTGATGCTGCTAGCCACAACAAAGTCGAAGATGCTCGAGAGCTAAGAGAGCGTATTGCTTTCGCTCCTTCTCGCGATAGATACAAGATTTTCATTCTCGATGAAGCGCATATGGTCACTAAAGATGGCTTCAATGCTTTGCTCAAGGTAGTTGAAGAACCACCAGCTCACGTAAAGTTCATCTTCGCAACCACTGAACCTGAAAAAGTTATTTCAACAATCAGGTCTAGAACTCACCACTATCCATTCCGTTTGGTACCTCCAGCTCAGATGATTGAATACTTAGCTCAGATGGCAGCATCGGAGAAAGTAAAGATTGATGAAGGTGTGCTTAGCCTTGTCGTTAGATCTGGTGGGGGGTCTGTTAGAGATTCGCTTTCACTTCTTGATCAACTTATTGCTGGTTCAGAAAACAATCATGTGACGTATGAAAGAGCAATTGGTTTGCTTGGCTATACCGATGCAGCACTCCTAGATTCTGTGGTTGATGCTTTTGGGTTGGGAGATGCTTCTGCAGTTTTCTCAAGTGTTGACAAGGTAATTCAGAGTGGGCAAGACCCGCGTCGGTTTGTTGAAGACCTGCTTGAAAGAATCAGAGACCTTATTGTGGTTGGTTCTGTTGGGCTAGCTGCTAAGGATGTATTACGAGATGTTCCTCAGGATCAACTCGAGAGAATGAGATTGCAGGTTGAACGGTTTGGTAAAGCAGAACTGAACTATGCGGCGGAAGTTATTGCCGAAGGTCTAACTCGCATGAATGGTGCAACTAGCCCTAAGCTGCAGCTGGAACTTATGTTGGCCAAGGTTCTAGTTCCCGCTCAAGATAATACAGAGACTGGCTCACTAGCCCGTATTGACAGGCTAGAGCGACGCATTGGCTTAGGTGGGAATGCAACACCTGCATCAACTCCTGCTACCTCGTCACAACCGGTAACTAGTTCACAGCCGGTAGTTCAGGCAGCTCCAGTGGCTTGGGATTCCTTCCAGGCAGCATGGCCAGATATCAAAACTAAGCTTGCTGAGATTTCAAGATCTGCTTGGCAGGTTGTCTTGCCACAAACTCCAGTTGGTTTTGACGGTGAGATTTTAGATATCGCTTTCGCTAATGAACATGACAAGACAGTTTTCAAAGATGGTGGAACTAGCAGCCCTAGTGAGCAACTTCGTAAAGCTATTTATGAAGTGCTTGGCGTAAGGGTTAAATACCGTGCACTGACAAAGAGTGAAGGTGAGCCTATCGTTCAGATTTCAACTCCTGTTGCTTCAGCTCCGACCGAGCCAATTGTGAAAGCACCAGAGGTTGTTGTGAATGAAAACCGCAACAAGCTGATCGATGAGAATAGCCAGGTTGGTGAATCGGTCTTGAGAGACATTCTTGGTGCTGAGCCAATTGATGGTGACAAATAATGTATGAAGGTGTAGTTCAAGACCTTATAGATGCATTGAGTCGTTTGCCAGGTGTCGGCCCTAAGTCTGCTCAACGTATTGCTTTTTATCTAGTTCAAACTGATGATGATCAGGCAGCAGAGTTGGCAAAGATTCTTCTTGAAGCAAAGGATCGTGTTCGTTTCTGTCATACCTGCGGCAATGTTGCTGAAGCTGAATTGTGTAACATCTGTCGAGACCCTCGTCGAACCAAAGAAGCCATTTGTGTCGTTGAAGAATCAAAAGATGTCCAGGCTATTGAGAAGACTAGGGAGTTCAGAGGTTTCTATCACGTCCTAGGTGGAGCGATTAGCCCTATCGATGGCATTGGTCCAGATAACCTTCGAATCAGAGAGCTGATGGCTCGTTTGAATGACCCTGAAATCAAAGAGGTCATTATTGCAACCGACCCCAACCTAGAAGGTGAAGCTACCGCCACCTACCTAACTCGTTTATTGGCTCCGCTGGGTATAACTGTTAGCAGGCTGGCTTCAGGGCTACCAGTTGGTGGAGATTTGGAGTATGCCGATGAGGTTACTCTGGGCCGTGCCTTTGAGGGCCGTCGGATAGTTAGCCAGCAGTAACAAAAGAGCTCAATCAGGGCTAAACTTAGACTATTCATCGTTGAAGACCCCCCTATTTTCCTAATCCTGGAGAGCTCACTTGGCGCTTATTGTCCAAAAGTATGGCGGCTCGTCAGTAGGCGATGCCGACAAGATTAAGCACGTCGCTAGACGCATCATCGAGACCCAAGCAGCGGGTAACCAGGTTTGTGTAGTGGTTTCAGCAATGGGGGATACCACTGATGAGCTAATGGACTTAGCCAACCAGGTAGCCGCTAGACCTGAGGGTCGAGAACTTGACATGCTGCTAACTGCAGGTGAACGCATCTCAATGGCTCTGGTATCTATGGCGATAAATGATTTGGGTGGTAGTTCACTTTCGTTTACTGGTTCGCAGGCTGGAATCATTACCGATGAAGTTCACGGCAATGCCCGTATTGCAGAGGTCACCCCTGATCGAGTCGCCGAGGCTCTTGCTCAAGGAAACATTGCTATCGTTGCTGGTTTTCAAGGGTTCAACCGAGACAGCAAAGACATCACTACTTTAGGTAGAGGTGGATCAGATACCACTGCCGTTGCCTTGGCAGCTGCACTCAACGCTGATGTTTGTGAAATCTATAGTGATGTTGACGGTATCTATACTGCCGATCCAAGAATTATTCCAACAGCAAGAAAACTTGATGAAATTGACGTTGAGTCAATGCTCGAGCTTGCTGCTGCAGGGGCAAAGATTCTGCACATACGTGCAGTTGAATTCGCACGTAGACACAAAGTCAATTTGGTGGTTCGGTCAACTTTCAGCACCGACCCCGGCACAGTCGTTATCTCTGATGAAAATGGAGCAAAGCAAATGGAAGAATCAATCGTTTCTGGTGTTGCCACCGATAAATCGCAGGCAAAAATTACCGTTATCGGAATTCCAGATGTGCCGGGTAAGGCAGCAGCAGTGTTCACCACTGTTGCTGAAGCCGGAGCAAACATCGACATGATTGTGCAGAACACCCCAACCGGCTCTGACGTCACCGATTCGGTAAGCGACATTACCTTCACCCTTCCTAAGGGCGATCTAAAACACGTTCTCGATGCCCTGGCTCAGAATAAATCGGTTCTTGGTTACCGTGAACTTGAAAGTGATGAACAAATTGGAAAATTGAGTGTAGTCGGTGCTGGTATGCGAACCCACTCAGGTGTTTCAGCGATTTTGTTTAGAGCGCTTGCCGAAGCTTCCATCAACGTGGAGATGATCTCAACTTCTGAAATTCGCATTTCTGTTATCACAAGCCTTGAGCAATTAGATGCTGCTGCTCGTGCTGTGCATAAAGCTTTCGATTTAGATAGCGATTCAGTGGCAACTGTTTACGCAGGAACTGGTCGATAATGGCTAAACCGAACCTCGCTCTGGTCGGAGCTACCGGTGCAGTTGGCACAGTGATGATTGACATCATTAATAATCGTGAAAATATCTGGGGAGAAATTCGACTGATTGCCTCCGCAAGATCAGCTGGAAAGAAGATACAGGTTCACGGTGAAGATTTGACTGTTGTCGAACTGACTCCAGAAGCATTTGATGGCATCGATATCGCGATGTTCGATGTGCCTGATGAAGTGTCAGAAATCTGGGCTCCTATTGCTGCCTCTCGTGGTGCAGTCGCCGTCGATAATTCAGGTGCCTTCCGAATGGATCCTGAGGTCCCACTGGTTGTCCCAGAGGTTAACCCAGAGCAAGCTAGAAACAGGCCTAAGGGAATCATCTCTAACCCAAACTGCACAACACTAACCATGATGGCGGCTCTTGGAGCTCTGCACCGAGGTTGGCAGTTGACTGAACTTGTAGTTTCAAGCTACCAAGCTGTTTCTGGTGCTGGGGCTGCTGGTATAACTCGTCTAAGAGACGAGATCACTGCTGTCTCGGGAACTACCGCTGGTGAATCAAGTGAAGATGTATTGAGAACCTTGGAGAAAGCTGGTCTTGAATTGGCTGATTCTCCTTTTGCAGCTCCGGTTGCTCTAAACGTTATTCCTTTTGCTGGTTCTCTAAAAGCAGGTGGATTTTCTAGCGAAGAGATGAAGGTGAGGGACGAGAGTAGAAAGATTCTTGGTATTCCTGATCTGAAGGTTGCTGTGACCTGTGTTCGAGTTCCGGTACTCGTCAGTCATTCTCTTGCAGTGCATGCAACATTTACTCAACCGCTTAGCGTTGCAGATGTGCACAAGGCATTAGCAGAAGAGCCAACAGTTGAGCTGGTTGATGATCCAGCAAATGGTCTTTGGCCAACACCGAGCCTAGTTGCTGGACAGGATCCAACCTTTGTTGGGCGAGTAAGGCAGTCGCTAGATTTCCCAAACAGCATTGAAATGTTTGTTGTGGGGGACAATCTTAGAAAAGGTGCAGCTCTAAACACCTATGAAATTGCTGAGCTTGTTGCCAGTGAATTCTAGAACACTCGGCTAACCTGAAACTATGCGTAAGTTCGGGGTATTGGTATTAGCTATAAGCACAGCGTTACTTCTAAGTGGTTGCGCTGCAAGTAGTGAAAAACCAGTATCGAAACTTCCTGAAAAGCCACCAGTTGAAGCACCTGTAGTCAACGCCGCTGATTACAGTAATTCTTACGGTGGTTATGTCTTCCGCATCGGTGGTGGAACGGTTTGGTGCACAATTACCCAAAGCCCAAGCCAAGCAGTCTGTGAACACCGCGAAGTCGATGTTTCCTATAAATTGCCAACGACTCCGCCAGAGTGTCAAGGGGCGTGGGGTTACCAAGCTAGGCTCTGGGGTTTCCAGCCTTCACAGGGCAAAGAGGCAGATTGGCTCTGTGCTGGTGGTTTGTATTCAGACCCTGAAGGCATTTACGATCTTCCGAATGGAAGCAAGATTGTGGTTGGCAACATAACCTGTTTCGCGGCTGAGTTAGTAGCACGCTGCGATAACAGCGAAGGCAAGTACATTGTGCTCGGTGCCGAAGTATATGGTTTTAGTTCTTAGCCCTAAGAGTTAGTAGACGTACTTCTGGTCGACAGAAGAATCTGATTGGGGCATATATTGAATTTCCTAAACCTGCGCAAACATTTAGCCAGAATTTTTTACCAGGAGTAAGTTCAAGCTGAGCTTTACCCTTTGCATATTTAGTTGGCAGGTCGCAGTTAGTCACAAGTGCTCTGCCAGTAATCGGCCAACAAACCTGACCGCCGTGAGTATGCCCAGCAAATATTATCTCCGCCCCTTTTTCATTTAATTCCTTGAGAACATAAAGGTAAGGTGCGTGAGTGACTCCGATAACTAAATCAGATGGCCCCTTTGCACTCGGTATTTTTTCTAGGTTGGCCAAACCCTCGTGAGCATCATCTGTGCCCAGGAATGTGAGATTTAATCCATTTACATTTAGGCTTGCAGATTTATTATTCAAATCTTTCCAACCAAAGTTAATAAAGCCTGCTGTCAGTGTATTGGTATCTAATTTCGAGGAAGAGGACGAGTGCGCTTTCGATGGAGCGGTTAAGTACTTGAACGGATTTCGCTTACTTGGTGCAAACATGTCATTTGAGCCGTGGACAAAGACGCCAGGGATATTGGCTAATGATCCAAGAGCTGAGAGAGTTGCTGGTATTGCATTGACATGGCCTAGATTGTCTCCGGTGTTGATTACTAGATCTGGCTTTAGTTGATCTAGTTTGCTAATCCAATTTTGCTTTCGTCTCTGCCAAGGTGCCATGTGTATATCTGAGATGTGCAGGATTGTGATTTCAGCAGATCCCTTCGGCAGGATTGCCAACTGCTCGCGCCTAATAGCAAACCAAAAACGCTCTATCAAAGTTGCATAGCAAATGACTAACCCGACCGCGGTCAGAAAAATGGGCAGAAGGAGATGCATCTAGGCCCTAGGGACCCTTACTGATGACTAGCAGAATAGCCGAGGAAGATATCACTGCTTTACCCGCAGGTGGATCAGTCCCAACGACGTCACCAGCTGGGACGTTAGGGTCATGGACGAAGTAAAGGACTTGTGATGGTTGAGGTGCGCTAACTGTCGGGAACCCAGCAGCATTCAGGGTGTTAGTTGCATCAGCGACGTTCAATCCATAAACGTCAGGAACTACGGTGAATCCACCTTTAGAAATGTATATCTTGATCTGGGTACCAATTGGAACAGATGCGCCAACCTTAGGGCTGGTGTATGCGACAGTTCCAGCCGGTTGAGTTGAACCAACTTGGTTGGTGATGACTTTGGTATTTAGGTTTAGAGCAGCCAAATTCTGCTTAGCCGCATCTGGAACTAAGCCAGCAACATCTGGAATAACTGCACGTGGAGAGTCGATCATGCTCTGCGGAGGCTCGGCAAACTTAGTGCCTTTATAGGCCTTATCGGCTGTTCTCATGATTGTGCGCCAAATTTCGTGGCGTACGGTGCTTCCCTTTTTGCCGTTGAGTGTGATTTGTCGCAGCGATACCTTGCCAGAGACGTTACCAACCCACACTGCCGTTGCAACTGCTGTAGAGAATCCAGTCATCCAGGTGTGGACAGCAGCATCGGTGGTTCCAGTCTTACCGGCTAGCGGAGTGCCATCACCAGTTGATGAAGCTCCACCGGTTCCACCATTAATTACAGCCCGCATCGCCTTTGTCATCCCGGCAGCAACCTCAGGAGAAACAGCTTGAGTACAAAGTGATTTTGGAACAGGCATCTCAGCTTTGGTTGCTCTGACTACAACTCTGTCGATTGCAATCGGAGTGCAGAAAACACCCTTATTGGCGATACCGGCAACGGCTGCCGCCATAGTTAGTGGAGCAATTTCATTAATACCAAGAACCGAAGCTGGGTAAGAAACCAACTGAGTTCCATCTGCGCGGTGGACTCCAAACCTCATCGCCATATCTCTGATGTCACAGAGGTCAAGCTTGCTAGCCATGTATGCAAAAGCGGTGTTTACCGAAAGTGCGGTGGCCTGGATAGCGTTCAGATCTTCAGGTTCATTGGCATCGTTTCCTGGTTTCCAGGTTCCAGTTAGTTCACCGCAACGGGAGGAGAAGTCAGTAGCTGAATTCCATTCCCGAATTCGGCCATCCACATGCTCATTCAGAGTGTGACCCTTTGATAACCATTCGGCAAGGGTAAAGATTTTGTATGTTGAACCGGTCTGGAAACCAGATGACCCACCATACCCTCGGTCAGAGGAGTAGTTCACTGAAGTGTGGCCGGGGATGTCTGCTCCAGTTTGGTCGTAGATCCGGTTTTGAGTAAGAGCAAGAATTCTTCCAGTGCCAACTTGAACTGAGACGCTAGAGGCACCAATCTTGTTCTTATCGGTTGGTGGAACCCATTTCTTAGTTGCGTTGTCGGCAACTTTTTGAAGTTTGATATCCATGGTGGTGTAGATATCTAGTCCACCCTTGCGAAGTAGCGCTTCTCGGTCAGTCTGAGTTGGACCAAATTGCTGAGAATTACGGATTGTCCAAACAACATAGTCACAGAAGTAAGCAAATGATTGGTCAGCTTCACAACCGGTAGGAACTTTGTTGATGTTTACTTCAATAGGGGTCGCTTTGTAGGTATCAGCTTCAGCCTGAGTGATATCCCCTTGGTCTGCCATGTTTTGAATCACATAGTTTCTTCTTGCCAGAGCACGATCAGCGTTTTCTTTAACATCGGGGCGGTAATCTTCAGCACCTTTAAGCATTGCTGCCAACATAGCCGCCTGAGGAACATTCAGTGCTTTGGCATGAACACCGAAGTAATACTCTGAGGCCGCTTCAACTCCATTGATGTTGGTTCCAAAGAAGGAGAGGTTTAGGTAGCCAGCCATGATATCTTGCTTGCTGTAATTTTTTTCCAAAGCAAGTGCTAAACGAACTTCTTGAAACTTTCGTTGAATTGCGTGAGCGCTATCAGTCTGCATTGAAATAGCTTCTGGGTCACCACTTAGCACGGCAGCTTCGAGCAAATTGTTCTTCACATACTGCATGGTGATAGTTGAACCACCTGGCCCCTTACCTGCTTTTAAAACGTTAGTCAGGGTAGCTCTGGTAAAAGAAACCCAGTCAACTCCCGCATGTTCATAGAATCTAGGATCTTCGGTGTCGATTGCAGCTCGAACCATATTTGGTGAAATATCTGAAAAGCCAACAGAGATACGGTTCTCGCTGAAGAATCGAGCAACCTGCACCGGCTTACCATTTTTCATCGCATAGATATTGGAAGCCTCAGCCGCGTTAACCGGTTTGATGAAATCAGGTAGGTTTTCAAAGATCGCCACACCCGCGCTAACACCTAGACCACCTAGCCAAACCACAGGCAACAGCAGCGCAAAGCTAAGCACCGAGGCTAATGTGCTCAAGCTAAGTAGCGATAGCCACCCACCCCTGCGCTTAGACTTTTTACCCTTTTCAGACATAGACTCTAGGTTACCTTCAAACTCTGAGAGGATGCCTATAAATGACCATCTGGGAATACACGGTTAGCCCGCTTCCACCCCACAACCCCAAGCAAATACTGGATTTTTGGGGAGCTCAGGGCTGGGAACTTGTCCAAGTGGTAGCAACTCCTGAAGGTGGCTATGTGGCCTATATGAAGAAAGCAAAGGCTGAATAATGACCGGAAGAGTCGAAGCAAAACTTATCGAACTGGGCCATCCGCTACCAGATCTTGTTCCTCCAGTAGCCGCATACATCCCAGCAGTAGCCACAGGAAATATCGTTATGACTGCAGGCCAACTACCCTTTGTTTCAGGTGTTTTAGTTGAAACAGGCAAGGTTCCAAATCAGGTATCTCCGGAAAGAGCAAAAGAACTAGCTCAGATTGCCGCTTTGAACTGCTTAGCTGCTATCAAGTTCGCCATCGGTGATTTAGATCGAATTACAAGAATTGTGAAAGTAAATGGCTTTATCGCCTGTGACCCAAGCTTCACCGGTCAGCCTGCCGTAAATAATGGTGCATCAGAGTTTTTAGGTGAAGTATTCGGTGATGCAGGTATTCACGCCAGATCAACTATCGGTGTTGCAGTGCTTCCACTGGATTCACCAGTTGAAGTTGAACTGATAGTTGAATTCGAATAGTTAGTCGTTAGCTCCCGAAGAGAGCTTGTCGTTGATTGCATTCATGACAGTTGAATCAGCAAGAGTTGTCACATCTCCGATAGATCTACCTTCTGCGACATCTCTTAGGAGTCTTCTCATGATTTTTCCAGATCTAGTTTTCGGTAACTCACTTACCACCAAAATCTGACGAGGCCTGGCAATTGCACCAATCTTTTCGGTGACCCAAGCTCTAAGTATTTTTCCAATACTTTCTTCATCAGGTGCATTCTCAATTTCGTCTTGGCGCAGAATAACGAAGGCAACTACTGCTTGTTCGGTAATTTCATCTTTGGCACCAACTACCGCCGCTTCTGCAACCCAGTGGTGTTCGACTAACGCCGATTCAATCTCAGCAGTCGACAGTCGGTGACCCGAAACTTTAATCACATCATCAATTCTGCCGAGGAGCCAAATGTCTCCGTCTTCATCGAACCTTGCGCCATCGCCAGCAAAATACTTTCCAGGGAATTTCTCCCAGTAAGTTTCTTGGAATCTTTCGGGATCTCCCCAAATTCCCCTGAGCATCGAGGGCCAAGGTTCGTCAATGGTTAGGTAGCCAGCGGAAGATCCTGTTTCAGTGATCTCTACCGGTGCTCCATTTTCATCAACGATGCCTATTGTGATACCTGGTAACGCACGCTGGGCAGAACCAGGTTTGGTTTTAAAGGCACCTGGAATAGGGGAAATTATTATCGAACCTGTTTCGGTTTGCCACCAAGTATCGACTATTTCGCATTTCGAATTTCCAATTACATCGTGATACCACTGCCAAGCTTCAGGATTTATTGGTTCACCAACGGAGCCTAGAATACGAAGGCTGGAGAGGTTCTTTCCGGCAACAATCTCTTTACCAATCTTCATGAAAGTTCTTATCGCTGTTGGAGCTGTGTAGAAGATACTCACTTTGTACTTATCAATAATTTGCCACCAGCGTTCAAAAGTTGGGCTATCCGGTGTTCCTTCATAGATAACTTGCGTTGCTCCGTTGACCAGCGGCCCATAGACCACGTAGCTGTGACCGGTGATCCAACCAACATCAGCTGTGCACCAGTAAACATCGGTCGCAGCCCTTAGATCAAATACTGTCTTGTGAGTATATGAGGCTCCTGTCAGATAGCCTCCGGTGGTATGCAGGATACCTTTGGGTTTACCGGTTGTCCCCGAGGTATAGAGAATAAAGAGTGGATGCTCGGCTTCAAAGCCTTCGGCAAGGTGTTCTAAAGCTGCGCTTGAAAGTGCATCATGCCACCAGATGTCTCGCTCATTCCAATGAATATCCTCACCAGTGCGCTTAATGACAAGAACATTCTCAATTGATGGACAGTTGCCGGCACTAAGGGCATGGTCAACAGCCTCCTTTAATGGGTGAGCCTTACCCTTGCGATATCCACCATCGGATGTAATCACAAGTTTTGCCTGGGCATCATCAATTCGAGTCCTAAGTGAATCTGCGCTGAAACCGCCAAAGACAACGCTGTGGACTGCACCAATTCGAGCGCAGGCCAAGATAGCGATTACGGTTTCTGGAATCATCGGCATGTATATGGCCACGCGATCACCTGAGGTAATGCCTAGTGCAATGAGAGCATTGGCTGCTCTCATCGTTTCATCGAGTAATTCGGAATATGTATAGGCCTTGGAATCGCCTGGTTCGCCCTCAAACAATAAGGCAATCCGATCACCTAAGCCGGCAATAACATGGCGGTCTAGAGCGTTGAAACAAGCATTGATTTTGCCATCCGCGAACCAAGTAGCAAAAGGAGCGGCACTCCAGTCGAGGGTCTGTGTGAACGGTTCATGCCAGTGAAGTTCATTCGCTAGTTCGGCCCAAAAGGCCAACCGATTTTTGTCAGCATGAATGTAGCGGTTCGACATTTCGGGTCTGTCCATAACTGTAAGTATGCCTCAAATCTGGAATGGCTCTTCCTTGAGCACGAAGTTATTGTTATGATTTTCTAGTCAGCTTCGGCTGACCTGTGATATTTTGATTCCCCCAATCATATATCGCCGGCCCCGGTCACTCCCCCCAGAGACCGGGGCCCCTTAATTTAACTGAGGTTATGCACAATTGTGATACCTCGCTCCTTTACACAAATACGTTCTTTTAGAGAACTGCTAATTCTGGGCAAACCATTATTGGTAAATGCTCGGTATTGAACGTGTTTATCACCTGCTGGATGACCCAAATGTTAGCGATGTGCTTATCTACTCATCAAGCAAGTGCTTGGTTGAACGGGACGGGATTCTCTTTGAAGTGGAGAAGGTCTTTGCTGACGAAACCGAATGTCGGAACTGGATTCAAAGACTGTTTGCAAATAACGCGGCCAGAATAGATTTTTCTCAACCAATTGGCGATGTCAGTTTAGAAACTAGCCATGGATTACTGAGAGTCCATACCGTCTTGGCTGGAGAATGTTCAGCAGGGACCCAGATATCCATCAGAAGACACGCAGTTGAGCAGCTAACTCTGAAAGATTTGGTGACTAAAGGATTCTTGAGTGCTCCCCAAGAACAGAAACTGATTTCGATTATTCGAGCAAATCAGAACTTCGTCATAGTCGGTGGCACAGGATCTGGCAAGACTACCTTACTCAGGGCCATGCTTAGTGAAGTCCCTACAGAACGCGTTGTGACGATTGAAGAGAATTATGAGCTGAGAGTCCAAGGCAATTCTGTCGCGCTCAAGACTAGAGCAAATAATCACGAAGGAGTCGGGGAGATTTCCCTTAGCCAGTTACTGAGAAATGCTCTCCGGATGAGACCGGATCGTTTAGTTATTGGCGAGGCTCGAGGAGAAGAGTTGATGGTTCTTTTGCAGAGTTTGAATACTGGTCACTCTGGAGCAGGTTTCACTCTGCATGCTAACTCTCATCAAGAAGCTTTCAGCAGAATGGTAAGCATTCTTACTTTTGCTGGAGTGCAGACTGATTTAGCGAGAGAGCTTATTGGCCGTTCCGTGCATTGGGTGGTTGAGGTAAAGCGACTCCCAACGGGTAGAGCAGTAGTTGCAATTGAGAGATTGACCTCACATGTCTGATTCGATTACCTTAAATAAACTATCTGGTTTGTTGCGATCAGGTGTGCCGATGGAGAAAGCAATACAAGTGATTGGGGGAATACCGGAGAACAATTTGGCTCTCCAATACATCCTTGAGGTTGCAGCCGATTCTGGAGCAGCGGTTGCTAATGAGATAGATGAGGTGGCAGATATCTGCTATCAGGCTGAGCATTCTATGGATCGAATCAGAGTCGCCTACGCTGGTCCAAAATCTAGCTCAACTCTCGTTCTTTGGTTGCCGATAATTACCTTGGCCCTATCCCAATTAGCTGGCTTTAACCTGCTCTCGACAATAACGGGAAAACCAGTGGTACTTCTATCTATCGGTTTAGGAGCAGTCCTGCTTGTATTCGCTAGGTTGGTAAGTCAAAAGTTCATTAGAAAAGCATCACCCCGCCAAAGTTTCGCTGGTTACTACCTAATGGGGGTAGCACTTGAAACAAGCGCTGGCGCGAATTTGAATCGAGCGCAGCAGAGCGCTTTCGAGATTTATGTAAATGTCTTTGGTGAGCCGCCAGATAAAAAAGATCAGAATGCTATGGCGGAGATCTCTCACTTAGTGGAACTCACCGGAGCCAGGGCGGGGCACTTACTCAAAGCAAACGCATTGAATCTACAACGGGAAATCGCAGTTGCAAATGAGATACGAATAGAGAAATTGGGTGTGCGATTGATGTTGCCACTTGGTTTAGCGGTCTTACCTGCGTTTATCTGTCTATCTGTCGTGCCGCTTATGGCTTCGATGTTTAGCCCAAATTGAAAGGAATAGAAAGTGAAAGATATAGATTGGTCCAACGATCAAGGAGCTACTACAGCAGAGTATGCAATCATAACTTTGGCCGCAGTGGGGTTCGCCGGCATATTGCTGGCGATATTGCGAAGCGAGGAAGTCAAAGGAATGCTTTTGGACCTAATTCGCTCAGCTCTGACCGGGGCTGGGAACTAGGCTCTGTTACCGCTGAGTTTGCAGTTGTCCTACCTGCAGTCATCCTCGTTTTACTCTTTGGAATACAGGTTCTTTCAACCCAGGCGGCTCGGATGTCATTAATAGAACTAGCCGCTGAGAGCGCTAGAGCTTTGGCTCGAGGTGAAGATCTAACAATTGTGGATAATTTATTGTCTGAGCGTTCGGAGAACCTAAAATCTGAAGTTCAGTATTTAGAGCTAAGTGTCTGCGTCTCGATATCTCAAAGAGTCAGAATTATTGGACTTTTGGATTTTTCAATCACCGAACGGCAATGCGCTAGGAAGTCCGGCTTATGAGATTTTTGGAGGATTACGGGTCAGGGACTGTTTTGGGGCTGGGAATGGTTTTCGCCTTTTCGGCGATTATTGCAGTCTGTTCCGGTTTTGAAGCTCAAAGCCTTGCAATTGCAAGGCTCCAGGCTGTAACTGATAGCGCGGCATTGGCTGCAGAGGATAGGTTTTTAGGGTTGGCTGTCGGCTTTCCCTGTGAAAGCGCTGACCAGATTGTGAAAGAGTTTGGTGCAACACTGGAGGAATGCCATAAAGTCGGTTCTGACATCTATATAGGTGTATCACAGCAAGTTATGGGTATAGTTCATAGGGTTCATGCTCGAGCAGGTTCGAGCATAGACCCAGCAAGGTAGGAGTAGTAGTGAGTTCAGGTTCGAAACTGGTCATCGTTGAGTCCCCAGCGAAGGCGAAGACTATCGCCAAGTATCTCGGTGATGAATTTCGTGTGCTCGCATCCGTCGGTCACATCCGCGACCTTATTGACCTAAAGGACTTATCCCCTGAACTTAAGAAGCAGGGAACTATTGGTAAGTTCTCGATCGATGTCGATGATGACTTCAAGCCTTACTACGCAATCTCAGCTGGGAAGAACAAAACCGTTTCGGAACTAAAGGCTGCTCTGAAGGATGCCGATGAGTTATACCTGGCAACAGATGAGGACCGTGAGGGAGAGGCTATTGCCTGGCACCTACTCGATGTTCTAAAGCCTAAAGTCCCAGTTCACCGTATGGTGTTCCACGAAATCACAAAAGAGGCTATTCAGGCAGCAGTAGCTAACACTAGAGCAATCGATGATGATCTAGTCCAAGCTCAGGAGACTAGAAGAGTTGTTGACCGTCTGTATGGTTATGAAATTTCACCTGTCTTGTGGAGGAAAGTTGCCAGGGGGCTGAGTGCTGGAAGAGTGCAGTCTCCAGCAGTTCGTTTGGTAGTTGAGCGTGAGCGTGAGCGTATGGCCTTCGTATCTGCCTCTTACTTCGACATCAAAGCAACCTTCGATACTCGCATAACAACAGAGCCAAAATTTGAAGCAAAACTTCACACATATAACGGTCAGAGAATTGCTACCGGTGACTCTTTCAACGACAAAGGTGTTCTGACGGCACAGGTTCTTCTTTTAGATGAAGCTACAGCGACATCTCTTGCTGAGGCAATCAAGTCACCTAATGTTCCAATCGAAGTAATTTCAGTAGAGGCGAAACCAAGCACTCGCAGACCTGCTGCTCCCTTTACAACCTCAACACTTCAGCAGGAAGCATCGCGCAAATTGCGCTTATCTGCAAAACAAACGATGGACGTTGCTCAATCTCTCTACCAAGAGGGATACATCACATATATGCGTACGGACTCACCTACTCTTTCAACTCAGGCGATTAATGCTGCTAGAAGCCAAGCGAAGGAAATGTTTGGCGAAGAATATGTTGCAAGTGCACCTCGCATTTATCAGGGTAAAAATAAGAACGCTCAGGAAGCTCACGAAGCGATTAGACCGGCAGGTGAAATATTTCGAAAGCCAAGTGAGGTTGCTGGTGAATTGCACGGCCGTGCATTTGAACTTTACGACCTGATTTGGAAGCGAACAATTGCCAGCCAAATGCAAGATGCCAAAGTCTCTACTACCACTGCAAAGATTGCGGTATTCCCATTGCCCAATGGTGATCGTGCAGAATTCACTGCCAGCGGAACAGTTGTCACTTTCCGTGGATTTATGGCAGCTTATGAGGAAAGCCAAGACGAACCACGCAACGAAGATGATCAGGAAAAAGAGAGCAAACTTCCTAATCTTGAAATCGGGCAGAGTTTAGATGCTCTTGAGGTAACTGCTAAGTATCACCAGACTTCACCACCACCTAGATACACCGAAGCAACACTCGTCAAGGCTTTGGAGGAAGACGGCATCGGCCGACCTTCTACCTATGCAGCGATTATCAGCAACATCCAGAACAAAGGCTACGTAGTAAAGCGTGGCCAGGCGCTAGTTCCTGAATGGATTGCCTTCACAGTGATTCGCTTCCTTGAAGAGAACGTATCGAGGCTGGTTGACTACGCTTTCACCGCGAGGATGGAAGAAGATCTAGATGAGATAGCAAACGGGAACCTAGATAGAAGTAGTTGGCTCAAGCAGTTCTACTTCGGTGCAGGAGATAACCCAGGGCTTCACTCGATTGTGGAGAACATTGGCGATATTGACCCAAAGGCGCTGAACTCAAGAGACATGGGTGATGGAATCACTCTCAGAACTGGAAAGTTCGGTCCGTACCTAGAGATATACATCAACCCTGGTGAGGAAGGCGCAGATGAAAATGGGCGCAGAATCATTAACATCCCCGAAGGGCTAGCTCCTGACGAATTGACGCTAGCTAAGGCACATGAGCTTATTGAGGCACCGGTGCTCGTTGACCGAGTGCTTGGTGTAGATCCAGCTTCAGGTTTTAATATTCTTTTCAAGGATGGTCGCTACGGCCCTTACGTGCTAATCGATGACCCCGATTCGAAGAAACCAAAAACTGCTTCACTATTCAAAACCATGAGTGCAGAGTCCATTGATTTAGAGGTAGCACTGAAACTATTAGCGCTTCCTAGAGTCATCGGTCAAGATCCAGAAACTGGAATCGACATCACAGCACAAAATGGAAAGTTCGGACCATATCTTTTGAAGGGCAAGGAATCAAGGAGCATCCAAAGCGAGGAACAGATCTTTGATTTGGATTTAGCTGGCGCGTTAGAGATTTTCCTTCAGCCTAAATATGGTGGCAGAAGAACAGCTGCGACTCCGTTGAAAGAATTCGGCGAAGATCCGGCTGCTAAGACCAATGTTGTGGCCAAGTCTGGACAGTTTGGTTTGTATGTTTCGGATGGTGCAATAAATGCAACTGTTCCAAAAGATGAACCACTTGAAGAACTAACTCCAGAACGTGCCTTTGAATTGCTAGCGATTCGACGAGAGAGGCTAGGCCTTGAGCCGGGGCAGGCCGCGCCAAAGGCAACTAAAGCTGGCAGAAGAAGTACTTCACCTGCAAGGACAGTTAAAAAAGGCGCAACAAGAAAGAAGTCTGAATAGTGGCGGGACTTTTTATCTCTTTTGAAGGTATTGATGGGGTTGGCAAATCAACTCAAGCTGATCTATTGGAAACTTGGTTGAAAGAACAGGGTCGAACTGTGGTTCGAACTTTGGAACCAGGTGGGACAGATGTCGGTATCGAAATTAGAAAAATCTTGCTTCATCATCGAGGAGATCTTGCCCCTAGAGCTGAAGCAGCACTGTTTGCTGCCGATAGAGCGCATCACGTTGCCAGCAAAATAAGGCCGGCGTTAGAACGCGGGGAAATCGTGATCACAGATCGATACTTTGACTCATCTGTTGCCTACCAAGGCGCAGGACGAGAACTAAGTCAAACCGAGGTGAGGGACCTTTCGCTTTGGGCAGTTGGCGGATTACTTCCTGATTTAACGGTGCTTCTTGATTTGCCGGCCGAGGTTGCTAGAAACCGAAGAGATGGTTCAGGAACCGAACCCGATCGTTTGGAAAGTGAAAAGATAGAGTTTTTCGAACGAGCTCGTCAGGCTTATTTAGATTTGGCCAAAGCTGAACCAGAGCGATTCTTAGTGATTGATGCAGCTGCAACCGTAGATCAAATGCAGCAGCAAATAGTGAACCGAGTTGCAGGGCTAATTTAGTTTCATGCAAACACCTCCACGCGTATTTAGAGATGTGATCTCACAACCAGAAGCCGTTGCGGAATTGCTTCGTTCGATTGGACAGGAAGCATCGGTCCATCACGCTTGGCTATTTACCGGCCCACCAGGATCTGGCAGATCACAAATAGCTCTCGCCTTCGCCGCGGCTTTGTTGTGCGAGGAAGGTGGCTGCGGTTTTTGCAATTCTTGCGAAATAATCAGAGTTGGAACTCATCCAGATGTGCAGGTACTGAACACGGAACGCGTGCAAATTAGCATCGACGAGGTTTCGGCATTCATCGACAAATCTCTAACTATGCCTGCCGTCGGTAAGTACCGAATAATGGTTATCGAAGATGCTGATCGCATGATGGAACGCACCAGTAACCTGCTCTTGAAGTCGCTGGAGGAGCCACCAAAGGGAACAATCTGGATGCTTTGCGCTCCGAGTGAGGCTGATTTATTACCGACGATTCGTTCTCGAGTTAGAAGAGTCCAACTAAAGGTGCCAACCGTTGATTCAGTTTCCCAACTGTTGGTGGAAAAATATGGAGTTCCGTTCGAACTTGCTCAGGTTTCAGCAGCGCAGGCTCAATCACATGTTGGCATGGCGCGAAGGCTCGCGACTAACGCCGGAGCTAGAGACCGTCGTAAGCAAGCACTTGAAGCTGCGCTGTCGATAATCGACATCCCATCGGCGATGCAGGCTGCAGAAATGCTATCTAAACTTGCAGAAAGTGACGGCGCACAACTAACCGGCGAGCAAGACGAACAAGAGCGCAAAGAGCTCATGATTCAACTCGGGGTTAGTGAGGAAGGGAAAGTTAGCCCTTCGGCCAGATCGCAATTGAGAAAACTTGAAGAGTCTCAGAAGAGAAGGGCAACAAGGTCAAAGCGCGATGGGTTAGATCGTATTTTGGTTGACCTGATGGGGCTCTACCGTGATGTGCTAACAATTCAACTTGGTGCAAAAGAGCCACTAATCAACCCAGACTTGGCTAATCAGATTCAAAGTTTGGCGAGCGAGACTAGCCAAGCCCAAATATTTAGGAACATCGAAGAAATTGAAAAGGTCCGATATCGCATGGACCGGAACGTAAAGGAATCATTATTGTTAGATTCACTTGCAATAACTCTGAGAAGGAAGAAAGTTAGATGAGTAAGGTTTCAAAGATTGTATTGACAGGAAGCGTAATTGTCGGACTACTATCGCTTGGAGTAATCGCGGCACCCTTTATTACAGCTTCCAACCAAGTCAAGCCAAGTCCTAGTAACGCAGACCTAACATCCATCCCGAAGAGCCTGGATGGGTTCTATTCTCAAAAGCCACTCTGGAGTAACTGCAAAGGATCTAACAGCTCTGCTCGCTGTGGAAACATCCAAGTTCCTTTGGACTGGAATAATCCATCAAAAGGATCAATAAAGATTGCTGTTGCGATAAACCCTGCCACTAATCCCGATACTGCACCTTATCTTCTGATGAACCCAGGTGGACCTGGAGCAAGCGGCAGAGACTGGATTACTGAAAACATAACTTCACTGGGGACTGTTCGACTTCGAGCACACTACAACATTGTTGGATTTGACCCCAGAGGAGTCGGCGCTAGCACCGCAATCAAGTGTTATGACACAGCAAAGTCTCTAGATTTTTTCTATAACCCATCCCCATACAAAATGGGTTCCACTCAAGATCTAGAATTCACTAAGAACTCCATCGCTGATTTTGGTAAAGCTTGTAAGAAAAATACTGGCCCACTATTGGGTCATGTTGACACCTCTTCAGCAGCTAAAGATATGGACATTATTAGAGCTGTGCTTGGAAGCAAAAAACTGAACTATTTAGGCTTCTCTTATGGGACTTTGCTCGGCTCAACGTATGCCGCATTCTTCCCAAAGAACATTGGGCAATTTGTTTTAGATGGAGTGGTAGACCCAACTCTTAACCCATCAGATGATTCAGTCAACCAGTTGATTGGTTTTCAATCTGCGATGAGAGCCTATTTGGCTGATTGCATCAAGAGCGTTTCGGGTTGCCCATTTGCAGGTTTAACTGTTGATCAGGCTATGGATAAAGTAGGCACAGACTTCCTGTCAGTGCTGGAGAAGCAGCCAATCACCACCACCGAAAAAGGTCGAAAACTTACTAGCGTTTCAGGCTTCACCGGAATGATTGCGGCACTTTATTCAAAAGACAGCTGGCAATATTTAACGCAAGCCTTTAATGAGTTCTTCAAGAAGAGATCTCGAGACGGTCGAATCTTCTTGTTGCTTGCCGATTCTTACTACGAATACGATGACTCAACTGCAAAATTTAGTAACAACGGTAACGAAGCCTTCAAGGCCATTACCTGCCTTGACTCCAGAGAGTCCAGCTCAATGGCTGACATGAAGGTGCAAAATGCCAGAGTTTTGAAGACAAGTAAAGTCTTTGGAAAGTATTGGCAGTATGGAGGATTGGCATGCTGGAATTGGCCATACGCAATTGTTCCTGGACCAAGTGACTACTCTGCTAAGGATTCACCAACCATCATGGTAGTTGGAACAACTAACGATCCGGCCACACCATACGTTCAAGCTCAAAACGTGGCGCACAACGTTTTGGCTCATGGTTGGTTGTTGACATTTGAAGGTGAGGGTCACGCTGCATATGGAATGTCTAATTCCTGCATCGCTAACACTGTCGATGATTTCTTAATCGAGAATAAACTCCCCGCCAAAGAGAAAACCTGTTAGTCAGGAATGCCAAACAATCGAGTTCAAGAGTTTTTCTCACGAAGATTTAGGAGTCTACTTTCCAACGAACCGAGTGGAACACCTCCTTGGCTTGAAACAATTGCTAAGGGTGAGACAGGCGGGTTATTCATCCCAAGTGATGCTCCATGGGTTGTGCACAGAGATTTTGGAACTTTGGTTGGCGGGATTCGAGCACTGCTGATGCAAGCACTTCACCCAGGCACACTCGCTGGGGTTGCTCAACATTCAAGATATGAACAGGATGCTCTTGGCAGATTAGCCGGGACAATCAGATGGCTGACTGTGACTACCTTTGGATCTCATCAAGCGGTTGCTGAAGAGGCTTTTAGAGTAAACCGGTTGCACGATCGGGTAAAGGGGGAGTTTAGAGATAACTCCGGTAAAGAAAGAACTTACCAAGCTAAAGATATTGATCTTCTACTCTGGGTCCACATCGCCTTCACGGATTCCTTCCTCACCTGCCATCAGATGTTTGCATGGAGAGAGATTCCAGGTGGCGCTGATGCCTATGTTGACCAGTGGGCAAGATCTGTTGAACCTTTAGGGCTCTCAAATGCTCCGCACTCGAAAGCAGAACTGGTGGCTCAAATCAACGACTTCACCGACAACAACAAATTACGGTCAGACGAAACCACCCAGAAAGTGATCAGTTTTATTAGAAACCCAGGACTACCTGTGGCGGTTATGCCGATATATAAGCTGCTTTTCGCTGCCGCTGTGGTTTCCCTAGCTCCAGAACATCGAAGGATGTTGGACCTCAGGGTCTTGCCCACTTGCCTGGTTGTTCCATTGACAAGAGTGACACTAAGGGCAATTCAATGGATCATTGGCCCTGATTCGCCAATCGAAGATGGAGCTTTGAGACGATTAGACCGTTTAGGTTTATGGCCTAAGTAATTAGGGCTCAGAATGGTTCAAACCTTATCTGAGACCAATTGAAAGACCAGGTGTCTGCCAAAGACGCAAGATATTGGAATTTTTACCAAGTAATTTGCGCTGAATCAGGGAAATGCACCGGATTTTGGCTTCATTTCTGTCTGGGTTCCAAAATTTACCAAAATGACACTATCGAATTACCGATGGGCTAGTAATGGCGTTAGGATTGGCATATCTCTGTTAACGGATGGGAACGATTATGCGGAAAATAGCCCTCGTGCTTTCTTTAATGACCAGTATTCTTGGCATGTCTTTAGCGTCAATCAATGTCGCGAATGCTGCTGATGCGACTCCTGTCCCAACTGTTAGCTTGTCGGTGAGTGTCGGATCGACGCTAGTTGCTAACCCAGGTGACTCATGGGATTCATCTCAGCTCAGTTACCAGTGGTACAAAAATGATGCCCCAATTTCGGGAGCTACAAACAGTTTTTACAAAGCAACCGTTGGAGATTACCTAGGTCAGTTATATGTGCAGGTTTCCGGAACATATCAATCTGCACCATTGACGACTAAAAGCGCTCCTGTCACAGTCGCCGCTGGCTCTTTGACTTTGAAACCGACTCCCACGATTAGCGGGGCAGGCACTGTTGGTTCCGTTTTGACAGCAAATGCTGGCAGCTGGGATAACGGAGTTACTTTAAGTTATCAGTGGTTTAGTAATGGATCCGCTATTCCAAACGCTACTTCTGCTACATATAAATTGCTTGCGGCTGATTTCCAAAAAGCGATAACTGTAAAGGTAACTGGTTCCGCAACTGGTTACTCAGCAGAGACAACAACTAGTGCCACTGTAGTTGTTGGAGCGGGTTCTTTGAACTTGAAACCTTCTCCAGCAATTAGTGGAATCGCCACTGTTGGTTCTATATTGACAGCAAACGCTGGAACCTGGGACTCTGGAGTTCTTTTGAGCTACCAATGGTTTAGTAACGGAACTGCAATTGCAAACGCCACATCTTCTACCTACACTCTGGTTGCAGCAGATTTTCAAAAGGCTATCTACGTAAAGGTAACTGGTTCAGCAACTGGTTACTCTCCAAGATCCACTACTAGCTCCGAAGTTGTAGTGGGTGCCCAGACTCTAGTTCCTTCACCGACTATAAGTGGAACAGCAACTGTCGGTTCAGTTTTGACTGCAACTCCTGGCACTTGGGATGATGGCGTTGTATTGAGTTACCAATGGTTTAGTAATGGCACTGCTATAGAGGGTGCAGTCAACTCAACTTATACTTTGCTACCTACTGATTTCCAGAAGTCAATTTCTGTGAAAGTAACTGGTTCAGCCAATAACTATGCGTCAGAGACTACCTCCAGTTCTGCAGTTACAGTTTCAGCTGCATCACTATCGCTAAAGCCTGTTCCTACTCTTAGTGGCTCTAATTCTGTTGGTTCTGTTCTGACAGCTTCTGCCGGCACTTGGGATGCTGGTGTTTCAGTGAGTTATCAGTGGTTCAGCAACGGTACTGCAATTTCAAAAGCCACTTCAGCTACATACACTTTGCTTCCTGCCGATTTCCAAAAATCAATAACTGTAAAAGTTACTGGTTCGGCACCGGGTTACACATCTGAGACCACAACTAGTGCATCAGTTACCGTCGCAGCAGCTCCATTGACCCTAAAGTCAACTCCAACTATCAGCGGTTCAACCGCTGTTGGTTCTGTCGTGACCGCAAACCCTGGAACATGGGATTCGGGAGTTAGCTTCACCTACCAGTGGCTAAGTGATGGTGTTGCTATCGCAAGAGCAACCTCCGCTAACTACACACTGGCCGCTGCTGACTTCCAGAAGTCAATAAGTGTTAGGGTAACTGGCTCTGCTACTGGATACACTTCAGCATCAACCACAAGCACAACTTTCCTTGTTACTGCTGGATCTTTGACATTGAAGCCAGAGCCAGCAATTAGTGGTTCGAAAACAGTTGGTTCTGTTTTGTCTGCTGTTGCAGGAGTTTGGGATGCTGGAGTAACTGTCGGCTACCAGTGGTTTAGAAATGATGTTGCAATCGAGAATGCAACTTCTTCTTCATACACTTTGCTCCCTAGTGATTTCCAGAAGTCAATAACTGTAAAGGTAACCGGCTCTGCCACTGGCTACAGCCCTGAAACAACATCTAGTTCAACTGTCACTGTTGCTGCTGGTTCACTAAACCTAAAGCCAGTTCCTTCTCTTGCTGGCTCAAATACTGTTGGATCTGTCTTGACTGCCAACCCTGGCATCTGGGATGCTGGCGTTGAATTGAGTTACCAGTGGTTTAGCGATGACGTCGCAATCGAAAACGCAACCTCATCTAAATACACCTTGCTACCTGGTGATTTCCAGAAGTCCATCTCAGTGAGAGTAACCGGCTCAGCAGTTGGCTATCTGCCAGAGACAACATCAAGTTCAGCTGTTCAAGTTGGAGTTTTGAACTTGAAGCCGGTACCAACAGTTTCTGGCTCTGCTTCCGTCGGTTCTGTTTTGACTGCCGAAGCTGGAACATGGGATGAGGGTGTGACCATTAGCTACCAGTGGTACAGCGCTGGCAAAGCAATCGCAAATGCCACATCTTCCAAATACACATTGCTTCCTTCTGATTTCAATCAGTTAGTAAGCGTTGACGTCACTGGTTCTGCTCCAGGCTACGCATCAGTGAGTGGCAAGAGCTACCCAGTTACCGTCAAAGCTGGCTCATTGACATCAGCAAGACCTACAATCACAGGTTCAACCAACGTTGGTTCTGTCTTGACTGCTGTTGCAGGTGCTTGGACTCCTGGAACTACATTTACTTACCAGTGGCTAAATGATGGATCTGCGATTCCAAACGCCACCTCAGCGACATACACTTTTGCAGCAACCAACGTAGGTCATGAAATTTCAGTTGCTGTTACTGGAAACCTTGCAGGCTACTCGACACTGACAGCTTCAAGTCTTGCAATTATGCCTTCAGCAATCCCTTTCACCCCTTGCTCGGCAAAGGTCGATACTTCAGACTGGCTTTCTGGGTCAAATACCCAGCCGACCATTTCGGGTATCGGAAATGTTGGAGCGACCTTGAAAGCAACTACAGGATCATGGGCTACTGGAACTAGCTTCTGCATCTATTGGTATGCAGATGGAAAAGCGATTCCAGGCGCATTCAGTAAGTCATATAAAGTCCAACCTGAGCAACTGAACCAGAACCTACAATTTGTCGTTATTGGCACAGACAGATCAGGTAATTCCCAGTTGCGCTATAGCCAGTTCTTGCCTATTACAAATGCTGATTTCGTAAACCCTGCGCCGTGGACAATTACTGGCCAAGCTCGAGTTGGCTACAAGCTCGGCGTGACTAGCACAAAGTCATGGGCTATGGGAGTTACTTACACATACCAGTGGCTACGTAATGGAGAAGTCATCTCTGGAGCTAGTGATAAGACTTACTACGCTACTCAGGCAGATCTTGGAGCAAAACTAAGCGTTAGGGTCTGTGGAGCGAAGCTCTATTACAACAAGCTTTGTATCACCACAGACACTACAGCTGCTGTGATTCCTGGTCGCGTTACTAAGTAATAGAGCTAGCTTTACTGAGCACTTACTCGGAGTCGCTTTACTAGGCAGCTCTTTGGTTGAATAGCTGGTTTTTAGCGAGTTCTGCCTACTTTCGACTTCACATCTAGATTCCCACAGCCATTTTCGGGTTGTAGGCTGAAAGTTAGGATGTAATTCTGGTCCAGTGCGAACAAGGAGGTTTGCGTGGGAAATGTTGGTGTGGGTCTTACCGGTATTGAGATTGTCGAATCTCAAGAATGGGAAGTAATTAAGTCGGCTTGTTTGACGCTTCGCGGTCACCAAGTTCAAGACGGTAGTGTTCCTGAAAAGTCGGTTCATAAAATCTGTTCAATTGCAGTTGCAGGCATTTCAGGTGCTTTGAGAGAATTAGCAAATCGAATAGAGCACGATAGAGATTACTTGCTGTCCTGTGCACAAGATTTTGATGACTGGTCTATTGGTGGATTTCAAGTTCCTGACTTTTATGAATCTCTTTCCACCTTCCATCCAGAACTTAAACGAATTGATGGAACTCCGCATCTAGTTGTATTTCCGATGTATACCCAGAATGGTTCAACAGATCGCTTTGTTGAAGCCGTAGTGCTGGAGATTATCTGGCCTGATTTCGTTTCAGATATTGAAGCAGGGGAATACTCAAACTCAGCTTTCGTGCCGGTTCGCTTTCTTGATTTCACTCCAGGTTATGTCACCAACTCAGCTGTGATATTTCCAGAGTCCGTAGCTGTTACCCCACGCATTCCTCAAGGTGCAGAAATTGGGACTAAACCGGCCCTACCTGCTTTTACCTGGGGAGGAATTTTTGCAGATAGGGAAGCTGCCAGATACAGGAGAGTAGTTGCAGCAGCTGCAGATATAACTCGCTTGGAATTACCTGCTGAAGCTAAAGAGCTACTTGGCAATCAGACGATAGCTGAAGAGACATTTGTCATGTGGGATTTGATTCATGACCGGACTCATATGCGTGGAGATTTACCTTTTGACCCGTTCATGATCAAACAGCGGATGCCATTCTTCCTTTATGGTCTAGAAGAGCTCCGCTGCGATCTGACAGCTTTTAGAGAATCAGTTAAACTCTTTAGAGCTAAAGACACGGATCCAAAACTTAGAAAGCATGCACAGTTGGTTCAATATGCAGTGCTATTTGATCGTATTTTTAGATTCCCGCTGAGTGGAAATAGAACTAGAAACTATGACTCAGTGGCAGGTCAAATGCTCTTTGCCTATCTCCACCAGCACAAGGTGTTGCACTGGACTGATACTGCACTTTCTATTGACTGGGAAAACCTTCCTGATGTTGTGGTTAGTCTGTCCGATGAGATTAATGAACTGTATTGGAGGTCAATTGACCGACCTAAGGTTGTCCATTGGTTGGCTGCCTATGACTTGGTTACCAGTGTCTTGGCTCCTCACCCAGCATCGAAGTGGGCTAAGCGAGACCTCCCATTACTTGGAACAACTTCGGAGTTAACCGACCAAGTGCTCGATGATGAGTTCCCACTTTCGATGTTCTACGAGGCACTGCAGAAGAAGATGACCCCGGTTATCCAGAGCACGATTGGGATTACTGGGAAGGCTTAGTTGATTGGGTTTTGTGCGGCAATTACTTGCTTAGCTCTATGCAGTCTGGTGACTAGCTCTGCTTGCCTGATGCTTAAATCTTGAGATATGTCACTCATGGTGCGCTTTTCTATAAGCACACCTCTGGCAACTGATCTGATGGCCTCTGGTAGCGCTTCAACTGCTACTTTAAGTTGTTCAGTAGTTAGCTTAGACAAGTCAGGTTCGCCCTCATCAAAGCTGACATCTAAATCGAATTCTTTGGACATGCTCTTCTCCTAACTAAACTTTGCTCGATAACTTTGGACAATTG
>Ga0209400_1000607_pt1 | contig 31145 bp, 38 predicted proteins | sample M_130807_EF_Meta_FD_187313 | JGI IMG/M metagenome (GOLD analysis project Ga0209400, IMG submission 187313) | Freshwater microbial communities from Lake Montjoie, Canada to study carbon cycling - M_130807_EF_MetaG (SPAdes) (version 2) | ecosystem: Environmental > Aquatic > Freshwater > Lake... | reverse complement strand
CCATCCAGGAACATCACCTGATGGAAACAATTATTTAGTGTATGTAAGAACAGTAGGAGCAACAGCATATACCCTAACAAACTATTATTTTCAACCCACATCACTATCAAGACAATATACCGTATTCAAGACAATAGGAAGCTTAATTGATAATCAAGTATCTACATTTGTAGGAAGTGGAGGAATTGGTTATACAGGAACAACCATAGGTGGTGCTTATGTTTTAACATCAGGATTACAATTTGGTTCAGGTAATCAACCTATCTATTTTGCTTATCCTCCAGTATGTCCTACAAACACTCCAACTCCAAGTATTACAGCAACGCAAACAGCCACACCAACTTTAACACCAACAAATACTTCCACACAAACAAGAACACCTCAAATAACAAGCACTCCTACACAGACAAATACTTCCACACAAACCAATACCCCAAGTATAACTGCGACACAAACACAGACAAGCACTCCTACGATTACTCCAAGCCCGACTTATTGTGCTAATCCTAAAGCTATAGTGTTATTTGATGGTAATTCAGGTAGAACATCTCTAAATACTTGGATGCTTTCACAAGGTTCTTCTTTTAGAGGACTAAATACCAATTCACCATCTACAGTTCAATCAACTTTCCAAGCTCAAATGAACGCTTACATAAATTATACTGGTTTTGGAACAACAACTTACTCTTTAATACAAAGTGCTATAACATATAACCAAGACCCAATACAAATCGTAAATAGTGTGAATAATTGGACTAGCGACCAAACTTGGGTTAGTTTCTTTGTTCCAACTTGTGTGCATTGTCCAGGAGCATATAGTTTAATTGGTGAAAATACACCATCACTAACAGTCAATCCATTTTGGACTTCAAGACCCTTTTATTATTCAGGTTCGGTAATACCACAAGGACAATATATTTTCTACACAACATATCCTAGTGCTGGTGTAAATTATACAACTAGTAATAATGAATATAATTTAGGTGGTTTAGTATGTAGTGGTATTACCCCCACACCCACCATTACGAGAACACAGACAAGCACTCCAACAGGAACAATAGTTTTAACACCAACGCAAACACAGACCAATACAGGAACTTTAACAAGCACTCCTACGATTACACCAAGTATTACTGCGACACAAACACAGACAGCCACACCAACCTCAACTCCTCCTGTAATCACACCAAGTATAACTGCGACTAATACAGACACTCCTACTAACACACCAACACAGACGAATACAGACACTCCAACGAGCACGCCTACAAATACGAACACACCGACAGCAAGTCCTGAAATTACCCCATCTATGACCCAAACAAACACATCTACAGCAACTCCAACTATGACTTCCACACCAACAGCAAGTCCTGCTGGTTGTAGCTGTTATGAACTTACATACTTACCAGCAAATGTTGTGGGTGTAAGTGTGAGATGGAGAAATTGTGATAATGATACAACAACAACAACAAACATATCATCATTAGAGAGTATTGATAATGGGGACGGAACATTTACAACCTTTATTTGTGTTAAACAAGGAGGAGCTTATGATACTCCTGTATGTGTAATAACTGAACTTGAAGTAGTTTGTCCTCCAGGTGTGAATTGGACTATAGGTGGTTCTTGTGGAAGTGGTATAGATTGTTTTCCAGAATGTGTTTCTTATGTAGTTGTGAATACTCAACCATCATTAGATATTCCAATCTACGATGTTTATGTAAATGGAATACAAATACAACATTTATCAGGTGGAAACTGGACTATCACACCAAGTAATAGTCCTGGAACATTTACAACATCTCAAACAGGAGCAAGTCAAACTGTTTTAGTTTATTACTCATCAAACATACCAGGACAAAGAATAGAAATATTAGATTGTAATGAAATAACCCAATGCCAGAACATAAACCCTGGTGGAGGTATTGCGACCTTTACAGATGTTGCTGTAAGTTGTGGTTGTTATTGGAGTATAAATGGATATGATGGAACTTGTTAGATATGAATGAAATAAAAATTAAAGATATTTTATAGTATGAACGAAGAAATAATTGAAGCAGACCCAATAGGTGATTTAAGAAGAGCCTTGAATCAAGAGTTGTTAGAAAAAGAACAATTCCACAAACTAACTAATGTATTAAAAGTAATGCCTGAGCTTTATGAGATGGCAAAGAAAAACGACTAATAGATGGCAAAACAAGTAGAAACTTTAGAGGTCAGGATTGAAGCCGCATTAAATGCTGGCCCTACAATCCAAGCATATAAAGATTTAAGAAAACTACAACAAGAGGTAGTAGCTGGTAGTAAAGATTTTGATTTAGTCAGTAAAAGAATGGCTGATATTAAAGATGTTACTAGCGGAGCTAAACAACAATCTATGGATTTGGTTGATGCTTTAGGTTCTGCACCAGGCCCTATTGGAATGTTGGCTAGAGGATACGACCAACTTACTTCTTCAACTAATAAGTTTGGACTCGCCCTGAAGGCTACAGGTATTGGATTACTTGTTGCATTAGTAGCTCAACTAGTTACGGCATTCACATCTAATGAGAAGGCCATGAAGAAACTTGAACCTATCATGATTGGGTTTGAGCAGATATTAGGTGGTATATTCAAGGTTTTAGAACCTGTATTTGATATAATTGTTGATTTGGCGATAAAGGCTATGCCTTATCTACAAAAAGCAATAGGTGGATTATACACAGCATTTGCCGCATTATTTTCATTCTTTAAGAACTTTATTGGAACTTCAATAAAATTATTTAGTTCATTTGGTAAGGTCTTAAAAGGTGTATTCACTCTTGATTGGGATACAATTAAAGAGGGTGTTAGTGATGGTGTAAATGCTCTTAAAGATGGTTTTAATAATGTAGTTGATGATACAAAGAAAACTTGGAATAACTTTAATGAAGGTTTAGGTGAAACTACAAAAACTCAAAAGAAAAATCTTAAAGAACAAACTGACAACCAAAAAAAGTTTTTAGAAGAACAAAAGGCAATATATGCTGACGCTGAAAAAGCAAGACAAGCTAATTTAGATAAGGCTAAAGCAATAGCATTAGACGGGGCTAAAACAGAAGAAGAAAGATTAGCCATAGAGAAGAAATATGCGTTAGATACATATAACTCAAAAAAGAAATTATTAGAAGACCAAGCAGCACTATATCCTAAAGGGTCAAAAGAATACGAACAATTCCAAGCTCAACTTACATCACTTGATGCCGATTATCTTACCAAGAAAACAGAGTTTAGAAATAAGGATACTGAACTAGCAAAGAAGGCCTTTGATGAAGAGGTTAAAGCAGCTCAAGATGCTAACAAAAGAAAGATTGATGACCTTACCGCAACTTATAATTTATTAAAAGAAAAGTATGGTGAGAACTCAAAAGAAGCCAGAGCAGCACAAGATGAAATATTCAAGGCACAGGAACAAGGACTAGCTAATGAGAGAGCACTTTACGAAAAGAAAACTGAACTTACAAAAGAGGAAAAGGCTAGATTAGCAGATATTATACAGGCTCAAAAAAATCTTACAACAACGATACAGGTTGAAAATGAGAAAAGGATAAAGGCTGATATTGATGCTTTAGTAAAGAAAAATGAAACTGAAAAGGCTATAAGAGATAAAGGTTTTGAAGACCAACTTAAAGGTAATCAATTAAACCTTGAAGAACAACAAAGAATCCTTACAGCTAAACAAGAAGCAGATAGATTATATTACGAACAACAAGAAATATTATTAAAGGGTAATGCTGAAAAACTAGCAGAGTTAAACACCAAAAAACTTGCTGACGCCGCTAAACTTGTTGAAGATGAAAAAGCATTAGAAGAAAGAAGACTAGCAACAAAATTAAAGGCGTTAGATGACATCGTTGCGATAGCAGGTGCTGAAAGTGCTGTCGGTAAAGCAGCGTTAGTAGCTAAACAACTTTTATTAGCCAAAGAGTTATTTTTAGAAGTTCAAAAAACGATTACTTTTTCAACACAGGCTGCGGCTCGTTCAGTTGTTGCCGTTGCTGAAGGAACTGCTCAAACAGCTAAGGTAGGATTTCCACAAAACATTCCATTATTGATTGGTTATGCGGCACAAGCCATAGGTATTATTGCGGCTATTATGTCCGCAGTTAAATCAGCAAAAGGAAGTGCTGGTTCAGCGGATAGTCCAGCAGCACCACCTACTAATAACGGGCCTGCACTTCCAAAACCAAGAGGTATGGCTTCAGGTGGTATGGTATATGGGCCTGGTTCAGGTCAAAGTGATTTAATCCCAACTATGTTGAGTAGTGGTGAGAGTGTTATAAATGCACAATCAACATCTATGTTCCGTCCTTTATTATCATCAATAAATCAAATAGGAGGTGGTAAAGGATTTGCTAATGGTGGTATGGCTATGAACTTTAATACAGCTACATCATTAGGTAATGTAGCAGACATTATGTCTCAAACATCACCAATCAAAACTTATGTGGTTGCTAGTGATATGACGAACCAACAAATGTTAGATAGAAACATTAAAGAACGTTCAACTCTTTAATTTTTAAACAAATCAAATAAATTGATATTTAATAGTATATGACTCCAAAAATTATAGAATTAGTTATTGAGGACGGAGACGAACAAGCAGGACTTGATGGTATAGCTTTAGTAGAAATGCCAGCACACGAAGCTAATTTTGAGTTTTTTAATAAAGAGGAATTACCTTGTGATGGTGGTAATTGTAATCATTATGTTTTAAGTGATGATAAAATACCACAGATAATTCAAATGTTCCACGCATTCGGTGAGCCACAAGGATTATTAGAAAAAGAAGGTTGGTTTATTAGTGAGGTTAGAAATGTCAGTAAGAAAGAGTTTCAAATTATCGCTAACCCAAACAAACCATCAGCTCAAGATACACCTGATGTTAGATTTAGATACAAATATGTTGGGCCTAAAGACGATTTAAACAGAACATTCTGTGCTGAAATGATGAAGGCAAGAAGAGTGTTTAGAATTGAGGACATAATGGAAATGTCTAACTTATCAGTAAATGAAGTTGGGCCTGATGGATACGATATTTTTACTTGGAGAGGTTCTTATAACTGCAGACACAAATGGGTTCAACTTATTTATAAGGCAGAGGGTAGAATTATCAACAATACAGTAGATGAAACAGGACTTGAAGATGAGGACGGAATGCCAGGCCCTGATACAAGAACAACAGCCACAATAGATGCGGGTAATACCCCACCAAGAACAGGATTTTCAACAGATAAGTTTGAGGAGAATGTTTCAGCACTTGCACCATACACAGACCAAGTCACTAGAAAGGTTGTAAAAAAACCTGTTTTAACTGGTGATATGGAAATCACAACACTACCTTTATTTATAAATAAAGAAGATGCTGAAGCTATGGCTGAATTGTTGGGTTGTGAAGGTTGCCACGAACACAAATACGGAGATACAATACTTTATATGCCTTGTGAAAAACACCCTGAAGGTTATGGTTTAGAAGACGCTTGTTGGGAAGGGTATGAGCCAATAGGATTGAAAGATGACGGAACGCCTAATTGTGTTCCAATAAAAGAAGAAATGAACGATGATGGGACTTATACTACTGGTGATTTTGCTAGCTATAATGATTACCCTGAACTTATCCGTAAAAATGCACAAGCGGCTATAGATTATATTGAGAAATCAGGTAATCCTAAAGGTTGTATGACACAAGTAGGAAAAGTTAGGGCACAACAATTAGCTCAAGGAAAACCTATCTCTATTGAGACGGTAAAGAGAATGAAAGCCTATATCACAAGACATAAGGTAGATTTGGAAAGTTCTAAATCATACGAAGATGGTTGTGGTAAATTAGCGATGGATGCTTGGGGTGGAGTGGAAGCTCTATCTTGGGTTGAATCAACGATAAAAAAGTATGAGGAGATGTCTTCATTTTCAAGTCAAGATGAATCGTCGTTTGAGGTATTTAATAATGAGAAAAAATTAGTAGTAGGCCCCGCTATGATTCCTGATAAAATGATTATTAGAAGGAATGAAATAACAGGGGAGATTTACTATGTATATTTTACAGCCGAGACGATTTTAAAGCTACAACAGAAGTTTATGCAAGAAAAACTCTTGGATAAAACTAACATAGAACACGGAAGAAAGTTTCTTAAAGGTGTTGATGTTGTTGAGAGTTGGATTGTAGAAGACCCAAAATTAGACAAACAACAGGTATTCGGTATGGAGTATCCAAAGGGTTCCTGGATGTGTATAATGAAAATAAATGACGATGCCACTTGGGAGAAAGTCAAAGAAGGGAAACTAAAAGGTTTTTCAGTTCAAGGGTATTTTTTAGAGAAGGCAAAGTTTAACGCTGAAACTCATAAAGTCCTTGAAGACATAAAAAACATTCTAAAAGAAATTAAATAATATGACTTACCAAGATGCTATTAGAAAAATAAATAAACTGCTTGGATTGTATAAGTTCAATTCATATAAGGTTGCCGAAAAGGGTGATGAACTCATCACGGAAGGCGAATTGGCGATTGATGAACCCATTTATATCATAACTGATAATGGGCAATTACCCGCCCCTGATGGTGAGTTTGAACTTGATGATACAACCAAAATAAAAATCAAGGACGGATTAGTCCAAGAAATAAAATACGATATGGAAACAAAACAAAACTTCGTAGAAGCTATGCTAAAAGACGGAACTGTAGTAAAGTCCCCTACTTTTGATATTGGTGAAGATGCTTTTATTGTTAGTCCCGATGGTAAAGAAACTCCAGCACCCGATGGTGAGCACGAATTAGCGCTCAAAGACACATCAGGTAATGAGAATGTATTTAGAATCGTGGTTAAAAATGGCAAAATTACTGAAAGAGAAAATATAGAGGAATCAAACCCTGAAATGCCTGAAAAGGAAGATATGGGTATGGCACCATCTTTAAGTGAAGCTAATGATACGATTGACGACCAAGAGTTCAAGAAAGCTATGATGGAAAAAGTAGATAGTATTGCAACTAGAATTGAAAAAATGGCTGCCGATTATGAGGATATGAAAGCTAAAGTCGCAAAGTTCTCAAAAGAACCTGCTGGCGAACCTATCAAACTTCCAAAGAACATCGCAGCTGAATTAAACGCTTACCAAGATGACGCTTTAACTGCGTTGGTAAGAACGAGAGCTAACGCTTTCAACAAAAAATAAATAAATAAAAAAAACAAAAACGAAAAGAAATGAATAAGAAATACGATTTCGGTTTTAATTTGAGTTCATTAGCAACCTACACAGATGAGGTTGGTGGTGAGCTTATTAGACGCGCTATTTTGGAAGGAGAAACAGTAAAAATTATTAAGGTGCAGCCAGGGGTTAAAGGCTCGCAAGCGATAAATCTACTTGATTCTACATTATATGTGCAAGATGGTTCGTGTGGTTGGACTTCTTCAGGTCAAACAACTTACACACAAAGAGACATACAAGTATGTCAATATAAAGTAAATGAGGCATTATGTCCTGCAGACTTGAATAACTATTGGTTAGGTCAATTATTGACTCCAGGCTCTACGCCGACTACGGTTCCTTTTGAAGCGCAAATTAGCGAATTAAAAGTTGCCCAAATCAGTCAGTATGTAGAAAACCTAATCTGGCAAGCTTCAAGTGCTGACACTTGTTTCTCTGGATTTATTGAGTTGATTGATAATTTAACAGGTTCAGTTATTACTGTAACTGGCACTACAACTTTAACTTCATCTAACGCATTAGCACAGGTGGATTTATTAGTTGAAGCAATCCCTGATGACATCGTAGATAGAACTGACCTTGTAGTGTTTATGTCTCATAGCAATTACAGAAAATATTTGATAAATTACAGAACGGCGAACTACTACCACTTCAATCCTGAAAACTCATATGAAGATTTCAAGACATTCCACCCAGCAACAAATATTTTGGTGCATCCAGTAGGAGGTCTAAACGGAAGCAATAAATTAGTCCTAATGCCTGCAGGTTATGCAGTTTTTGGATGCGATTTGTTAAGCGACCAAGATAATCTTTCTATGTTTTATTCCGTTGATTTTGACGAGGTGAGATTGAGAGCTAATTTTAAGGCGGGCGTTCAATTGGCCTGGCCGCAGTTCGTAATCCAAAACGGTATTGCATAAACTAAACTTGTTCCGTATGGGACTAAAAATTAAAAAATAGAAATTATGAGTTTTTCATCTTGTTTTATCACATCTAATGTGTGTAAAGGTTGCAGAGATTCAATTGGGGGAATCAAGGCTGCGTATATTGTTGCTGGTTGTGTAACTGGAACAACAGAAAACGGAGACCAAGAAATCCTAACAGTTGGTGCAACTGGTGGAACTGTTTATCAGTTCCAAGTTGAAAAGAACACTTCTAATTTTGTTGAAAACATACAAGCAAGTTTAGAAAATGGGACTGTGGTGTATAACCAACAGGTAAATCTTGTGTTCTTGAAATTACAACAAAGCACAAGAAACCAAATTAAACTTCTTGCTCAAAATACCAATTTAAAGGTATTTGTTGAGACAAATGAAGGAAGTATCTTTTATTTAGGCGAAGACTTTGGTCTAGCTTTAAGTAGCGGAACTGCTGAAACTGGAACTGCTTTCGCAGACAGGTCAGCATATACAATTATGTTAGAAGGTTTTGAAAAAGAACCTGCTAAAATGTTGGCTAGCTCTATTCAATCTACATTAGTAGGTTTGAGTTTAGTAGATTGTTCTTGCTAATAAGAAAAAAATAACTATATTGGGGGGTGAAACTGTAGAAAGGAGTATCCCCCCTTTATTTAAGCCAAATTAGAAAATGAAAAGAAATATCGGTAAAAAAACTTGGGGAGTTTTAGGAAAACAAGAGACCTATTTTTATCAGCCAGGATTAGCTGTAGGTAATAAAGAAAAAACACCATTAAATGCTAGTGCTTTTGATAGTTGGGACTTAAAAAAATCCAAGTATAAAAGGGTTGATTTGGTGCCAAGACAAATGGAAAATGATTTACAACAAGCAGGGGTTGTTCCACAGGTTGCCAATATTACGCCTACTCCCACTCCTACTATCACTCAAACAAATACTCCAACAAATACACAAACACAAACACAGACACAAACACAAACTCCTTCTCAAACACAAACACAGACAAACACTCCTACACCAAGTTTTACTCCTACACAGACACAAACAAACACTCCCACACCGACTTTAACTCCTTCTTCAACACCATTTAATTTACCATCAACACCTGACTTATGGTATGACTCAACAAATATTGGTTCAATAGATTATATTACTTCTGGTGGAACTGATTATGTATCAGGTTGGAGAAGTATTGGAACTTATAATAAGACACTTACAGGAACAACAACGGATACTATGCCAATTTGGTCTGCATCTACTTTATTTCCTGGTAATCCAAAGATTATTAGATTTACCAAAAATGCTACAGCTGGTTTAAGAGATTTCTTATCTCAAAGGTTCGACTCTACTGTAATACCAGCATCGGGTTTAACAATATTTTATGTATTAGCCAAACCAACAGAATATGATTATGGTGCGAACTCAACTACCACAGGTTTTGGATTACAACCTTATTTATATTCAGGAAATACCACAACAGGTGGATTTACACCAATATCAAGTATCGCACCAAGAGTTTATAGTAATAATATAGGAGTTGGTGCTGGAACTAGTGGTATGCTAATTATCAATAGTGGTGTTAGTGTAAATCAAACATTCGGTTATTCAGCAACAAACTTAAATGATAAGTTTTTATGGACTAATGTTGTTCCATATCCATCAGGCAATCCTTATGTTGAAATCAACCAATCAGGAGGAACTTTAACAACACCAATTACAGGAACTCCAGTTACAACACTCAATTCATTTATATTAGGTGGGACTGTTAGTTCAGGTGGAACAATTACTGCTACAAATAATGGTGCGGAGATTGCTGAAATAATGATTTATACAAAAGAACTTACAATTCAACAACAAGAAGCAGTCCAAAATTATCTTCGTGATAAATGGAGATATGATGAGTGGGCTTCTCCTGTCCCTACACCGACACAGACAGCTAGTCAAACACAAACTACGACACAAACGACCACCCCTACTCCAAGTATAACACCAAGTGCTACCCCACCAGCAAGTGGAACAACACAAGCACAAACTTATTTAAGAGCTGTAGTTGATGGTGGTGGAACAGGTATTACTTCAACAGTATCAGCCGCAACAATTACTTTATTTACATCATTAGTGTCTAATAACCTTTGGGATAAAATGATTGCTTTTTATCCTATGTTAGGTGGTAATAGTTCAGGTTGTAAGTTTAATGGTAGAAACCCTGTTGATACAGATGGTGGATATAGATTAGTGTTTAATGGTGGTTGGACTTACAACGCATCAGGTGCCACATCTAATGGAACAAATGCTTATGCTAATACATTCTTATCAGCATCAACAATTACTCCATTACAATCACAACACTTGAGTATCTATCTTGGTAATAATTCAGCCCCTGCTGGAACAGGTAGAACTTACGCAGGTGCTGGAGTAGGAAACTTCTTTGGTATAGGTCAAGATGGAACCCCATATTGGTATTATGGTGTAAGTGATGCTGGTAATACTTTTGCTTCAACACCTAATACTCAAGGTAATATTACTATTGCGGCTAATGCTACAACAACAAGTGCTCTTTATAAGAATGGTTCAGGAATAGCAACTGCTATAAATGGAAACGGACAATCAGTAAGTGCGGCAACTTATTTAGGAGCATTAAATAATAACGGAACTACACAACAATACTACGCTAATCAATATAGATTTGCCACAATAGGATATGGTTTAAGTGCTGCTCAAGTATCAACTTTATCAACAATCATAAACACATTCCAAACAAGTTTAACAAGAAACACATATTAGTATGGCAGATTTAGTAGCGATTTTAACAATCAATCAAAAGGATAGTTTGGACGGACAATTAGTTTGTCCTGATGTTTATTTCAATCCAACACTAGATGTAAATCAGGCTTGGTTTATATCACAACAAGAGGTAAATACTTCAATATATCCAGAACACGATTGGATTAAAGATTTAACTTTATCGGTATATGCTGGTCCTTATGTCCCACCTCAACCAACGCCAGTCCCATCTGGTTCAACAATAAACTAATATGAATATACTATTTCTTTTAATAGACGATAAACTTGATGCCCATTACATAATCAGCGAGAATGCTAATCATTAGAAAAAACGAGGTAAATAATTTAATTGCGACTGTGTCTATGAATAAGACACTATCTAATCCTTATTATTTATTCTCATTCCAAAACATAGCCAGTAAAGAAAGAATATCATTTATTCCTGAAGTTATTACATCAAATGTAAGATACGACAAGTTTAGATTTATTGAAGGTGGTAATGTCAATTTGGCGTCTTCACCTCCTGAAATATGGTTTGGTAATGATTTAGGCCAGTGGTATTATTCAATTTACGAACAGATTAGTTCAACAAATACGGACATCGCTTTAGCCTATAATAAATTAGAAAGTGGTAGAGCTATTCTAATGGTTGAAAATGATACTAATGAATGTTTCTTTGAGCCTTATATTTCTAATGATGAGGAGTTCTCAAATGTTATTTATGTTAGTGATGAAGAAGAGTTTTGTATATCAGGAGACACACAACCTGTATGTCCTCCAGGATTGACTGGTGCGTGTCCTACATACATTACAAGGTATTCTCCTACCAATAGTATCTACTACAAGAATACAGGAACAACAGCGTCATTCCTTACAAGTTTAGATAGTTGTGCCCCATCTCAAGTTGCCTTTGATGATTCAAGAATGTTTATGGTTGATGGTTGTTCTAACTATTATCAATATGATTATACAATCACATCTGGTGGTTGTTTCAATCTAACAGTTGTTGATAAATGGGAATTATGGGCTTCAAGTGGAGCTACACCAAACGCTTCTCAATCTATGGCTATTTACGACCAAGATAATTTAATAGTTGGAGAGAGTGCTTCTTATGTGGGACAAACAGGTTCAACTTTATATCTTTATAATTTAACTACATCAGGTTTAACCAAGTGGTTAGAAATAGGTAATAGTGCTCAAGTTTATAATGTTTATTATAACACAGGTAATACACAAACAGTTCTTACTTATGGTAGTGCTTCAGGTGGAACAGGATACTATCAATTATATTCTGGTTCAACCAACCCACAATTATTAGCACAAATCCCTATTACTATTGGTATAGGTGGTTCAACTATGTATTTTAGTGGTGGAACTCAACCTGTCGCTGTAAATGTTGCGGGTCTTCAGTTTCCACTAAACTTTAGTGCGGGAACTATGAGTTTATTAGAAAACTCAAGCGGTATTCCAATTTACTATGTCAAGTTTGATGATGGTTTTGGTTATATCGCTAGTATAGCACAACCCGCTTCTTGTTATACATTTGATATTCAAGTTATACCACCGACACCTAGTCCAACCCCAAGTAATACAGCCACACCAACAATCACACCTACGAACACACCAACACAGACAAAAACTCCTACTAACACTCCAACATTCACACCAACACCGAGTTCCACACCATCATTACCTCCTGGTGTATTACAATTCTTGGTGGCATCAGGTTCTACTCAACCTGGAGCTTGTGCTTTAACACCATCATTTTATGTATATGCTGCGGATTTAGGAAATTGTGCTGGATGTTTTAATTGTTGGCCTTGTATAACAACATCACAACAAGTATTTACAGACCCTGCTTTAACAATACCAGTCGGTGATGGATACTATAAAAATCAGTGGCAATCATTACCATCTCCAGCTTCAACTTGGTATATTGTTGGAGGATTTCCACAAGGAGCAGGATTTATGAGTTGTTAGATATGGATAAAATGAAAAAAACTGATATTTATTAGTAATGAGCGATACAAAATTAAAAAATAGCATTCACATTCAAGACTTCGGTATGCCAGCGGCAGTTCCACAATATCAAGAGGTAGTCCGCAACAAACCTTACATTTTTTATGGTGAGGACAACTTATTTCCAAATCATCTATTGGCTCTTTACCAATATTCATCAATCAATAGAGCGTGTTTAAACGCAATTATGTATGGTGTTAAAGGTAAGAATCTTATTGTTAAAGAAGGAGACCCTAACGCAATTGCGATGGCTAATAGAACTGAAACTGTATATGAGGTGTTCGAGAAATGCGTTATGGATAAAGCGCTTTTCGGCGGTTATTGTTTAAATGTTGTGAAATCTAACGATGGTGGAATTGCAGAGTTTTACCATACCGACTTTTCAAGAATTAGAGCAGGTAAGCAAGATGTCTTCGGTAATACAGGAACATATTGGTATTCTGTTGATTGGAAAGGAACACAAATAAATCCACAAAAGTTTAAGCCAATAGAAATACCTGCCTTCAATATGACAAATAATGAAGATGGTGCTTCTCAAATCTACTATGTAAAAAATTACATTCCAGGTATGGACTACTATACAGCTCCTGACTGGGTTGCGGGGATTACAAGTATCCAACTTGACATAGAGATAAAAAACTTTCATCTCTGTAATACTCAAAATAGTATGATGCCTTCTATGGCTGTTTCATTTAAGAACGGAACACCAAATGAGGACGAGATGACGATGATACAAAGACAACTTGAAGCTAAATATACTAGCACTAATAACGCTGGAAAGTTCTTCCTTTTCTTTAGTGAAAACGCAGAGACCGCACCTGACATTACCCCTATACCAAATAATGCTAGTGATGCTTGGTATGCTAATATGGCTCCTCAAATAGAACAAACTATCCTCACCGCCCATCGTATAACCTCACCTATGATTTTGGGCATTCGCACTAGCGGACAACTTGGGGGCAGAGCAGAGATGCTTGATGCTTATGATTTATTCTTACAAACTGTGATAATTCCAACCCAAGAATCTATGTTAAAGACATTTGAAAAAATCCTATTTATAAGAGATAAACAACCTATCAATTTAGCGATAGAACAAAACCAAATATTGCCGACACAAGAACAAGCAATAGTTGATAAAACACAAGGAATATAACGATGGCTACAGTATTACTTATAAGTCAAACAAAGCTCAAAGCATTCACGACAATAAATCAAAACACGGACGAAGCTTTATTGACTAGCTGCGTTTTTATTGCCCAAGAATTAGGTTTGCAAACTCTATTAGGAACAAAAGGCTATGACTATTATACCAACTTGGTAAAGTCAGTTCAATTATCAGGAGCTACGATGTCTCAAGCAGATAAAATAATGCTTGATGAATATATTTCACCTTATTTACAACACAGAGCATATTTTGAAGCGATGCCTGAAATATGGGCTAGAAAATCTAATAAGGGTATTCAAGTGGGTTCAAGTGAGCAATCCAACGCTATAGACATTAAAGGTATGTCTTATTTAAGAGATATTGAGTTGGGGAGATATAATTTCTATGCCCAAAGAATGATGGATAGAATACAGGCGTTTCCTAATGATTACCCCTGGTATTTCAGTTTTTCTTCACAGGACGGTATGCCAAACTCAAAACAAAACTATTTTGGTGGAATATTCTTTACACCAGGTTTGAGAAAGATGCCAGGTGCATTAAATGGTAATATCCCTGCTTATTGGGGACACGAATACGATTGTTGTGGTGATTGGTAAAACATAATTTATGAACGAAACTATACTACTTTTTTTATCTAATGCTATAACTGCTACTGCTTCATTTTTTGTGGGTCGTAGAAGACAACAGGCCGATACGGACAACCAAGTCCTTCGCAACCTTGAACTTGCTATGGGGATTTATAAAAACTTGATTGAGGACTTAAAACAGGAGATACACCAATTAAACATCAAGATTCAGGATTTAGAAAAGAAGGTAGATGAACTACACGCCGAGAATATAAAATTAAAGAAAAACTCAATATAGAATGCCAATTCCAAAACCAACTTCAGGACAAGACGAACAAGAATATATCAGCGCTTGTATAAGAGAAATAATCGGTGAATATGATGTGGAAGGTCAAGCCTACGCAATATGTAAAACAGAATACGACAAAATGTCTGTTGATGAAAATGCACAACAAGGAGGAGTTGTAAGTGCTACGCCAGGTTCATTCGCTAGAACCAAGTTTGTTTATCCTGTAAAATCAAAAGAAAAATTGAATGACTATATGGGGCGTTGTATGAGCGATGTGATTGTTAGAGAAAGAAAGCCAAATAGAATTAGTAGAGCTAATTTTTGTTTCACTCAATTCCAAGATTTCTATGTTATGAGTATTGGTAAGAGTTGGAAATAGTGTTTATTCTCATTTTAAGACCCCTTCCTTGAATTATAATATAATTTTGATATGATTACCTTATGGAACAAATAGAACCCGTAGAAAAGAAGATATGCCGTGCTTGTGAAAGAGAAAAAAAGATTACAAGTTTTGCTAAAGGAGCTAGTGGTAAGAGAGGTGGTGTATGTAATTTATGTAAGTCATTAGGTATGACTATTAAAAACAAAACTACAATTAAAAAAACACCACCTAAAAATAATCCATTACAACTTGGTAATGTGCAGTCAAAGGATTATGAAAATGCCTATAAGTTTTTAGAGAGCGCAGGATATTCGTTGAAGGAAGATTTACATATTCAATTCTGTAAGAGATACGGACTTACTCCAAATAGTCCAAAAAAAACATTTAATAATCATTATTCACAAGAAGATTGTGGATTGATTTGACTTTTCTGTAGTATTTGACTATTTATTGTTTGTAGTCCCTTCTCACATTACGGACATTAAAAAATTATTGAAACCCTTGTTTAGTAATTTATGAAGTGAGAAGCATAAATGAAAGACAGGGGTTTCTTTTTATCATTATGGAAAAGCAAAGAATGCTATTATTACCGAAGTCATTTATTGAATCTTACTTACAAGATTTAGACGACGAAGACAGACAAGAAATTATGTTTGTTATTTTTAACTGGTTTTTAGAAATTGAACTTCAACCAATCAAGAGTAAGTTGGTTAAAGTGTTATTCAATAACTTACTACCAATCCTTGAAGGACACAAGGCAAATTATGCGAATGGGTCTAAAGGTGGAGCACCTAAAGGAAACAACAACGCAAAAAAAACAACTATTAAAACAACTGAAACAACCCCCCTTGTTTTAGAAAACAACCACCAAACAACCCCCGTTGATAAAATAAACAACCCTAAAGAGAAAGAGAAAGAGAAAGAGAAAGATAAAGAGAAAGATAAAGAGAAGGATAAAGATAAAGAGAAGGATATAGATATATTTTCTTTTGAGGCACAAAAATTAGCGGAACAATACTTGAATAATAAAAATCACTTCAACGAAAAATTGACTTTTTAATAAAACCAGATATTTATTGTTATATGTCTAAATCACAATCAAAAAAAATTACACATTTTCAACTAATAAAAGTTGAGAAAAAGTATAACGGATTACCACCTAAATATTTTTATAATTTAGGAATAGAAGGAATTGAAAGTTTCTTGATACTTGAAAGTGATGAAAACATAACAGAAAGAGTTATTGGTAAAAGTATCAAGTATAAATTGAATGAAGAAAATGAAGTCATAGATTTTGACTTTATCTAATATATTGGGGGAGTAGGTTTTGTTCTTGCAGACAATCTTATCTATTCATCATTATTTTATCCTACTCCCTCTTTTTTTATGTATCCCAAATCTCAAATATCACCATTATTAGAATCTTTAGTTCAAGATAATCCTACCTATAAGTTTCCTGTTGAACTAATCCAAAAAGAACTAATCAATATGTTCCTGTCTCAAGAGGAGTTTGATTACTTCATGATGCAATCATATAAGAAAATAAAAAAAGAATATGGTTCAACAATAGCACATATCTTTCTTACCACTTTAGAGATGAAATTAGACCTTAAAAATACAGACATACATAATCTATCGCAAGAAGATTATTCTACCAAAATTGAGGAGCTAATGACCCTTCTTGAACGATTACACATTACACGCATAGATAAGAAGACACCTGATGGTGTATTGATGTCTGCTATGCCGTAGTTTTCTTTCTATTTTTCAAGTATCCCCATCTTTTGTTATAGTCATTAAATAACTTTTCGTTTCTCTCAAATAAATCTTGTAGAGTAATACCATCTCGTGTTAAACGCTCAATAACAACTCTATTATCTTGTTGAAATTGTTGGATTCTTGCTCTTACTTCACTGATTTCTCTTTCTTGTTGTCTCTTTTTCATATTATTTGTTTTTTGTTCCACAAAGATAAGGAGTTATAATTTACTGGCAAAATATTTTTAATTTATTTTTGTAGGACTTGACAAATCAAAAAAGTCGCCGTATATTTGTAATATAAATAACAAGTCAAAAAAAAATTATGAACCAGACAGACAAAAAAGAATTACAAAAGGTAATCAAACAATTAAACACCCTAACACCCATCTTAAACGAAATGGTGGATAAGGTAAAGGAGAGGGAACAATTACAAAGTATAATTGAAAATCTTAAATCAATTGAACCTATATTGGAACCCATAGTTGATGAGGCGGTAGTTAAGGCAGAGGATTTAACCGAGAGAAAAAGGGAGACCTATAAAGGTGAGGTTATTGAAAAACTTGCTGATGATTTACAAAGGGCATTTGATAATTTACAGGGGTGTATATCTTACCTTGAATATACAATTCAGGAATAATGGGTAAAATATTATTAAAGGTCGCTACTAAAGCATCTTTAGAAGTAATGTTCTCAAAATAATTTTAAGAAATATTCCTGTAGGACTTGACAAATCAAAAAAGTCGCCGTATATTTGTAATATAAAAAACTAAAAATAGAAAAATGGAAAATCAAACTTTGACAAAAACTGACTTACAATACATCTTAAATGTATTAGACCAACAAATGACTTTATTACAAATGACTTGTGATAAACCTTTTGAGAACCAATCATATAACAATATTAAAACTATCAAAGAAAGAACTATGAATAGTTTAGTTGAATTACACAACAAAAAATAATTTTAAGAAATATTCCTGTAGGACTTGACATAAAACAAAAATCACCTATACTTATAAAAGAAAAACAAATAGATATGAAAAAGAACAAAACTTACACCGAGATTTTTATTGACTATCCAGTAGTAATGTGCTTCAAGACACAATTTGAGTTTGAGAATGATGAAGAGAGAACAACTTATCTTCATAAGGTATTGAAGAAAAATAAAGTTCATAGTCCATTACACGACTATACTGACTATGTTGTTGAATCAACTAAAAAAATAAATTGGAATGCTGATGAAGTGTGGATTATAGGTTCATAAATTATTTGGCTGTTATTAAACTAATCCCTAATTTTGTAAAAATTAAAAATATGAAACCGATATTATTAGACCCTAACACGAATTATGATTATGTAGATATGACCTTGTATCTACACGATGTAAAAATCTTACACAACGCTTGTATTGATATTCTAAATGAATGTCCTGAAATGGTTGGATACAGACAAGTAGCAGAAAAATTGAGAATGGTAATTGAAAACGCAAACAATCAAAAATAAACAATATGAAAACATTACTAATCAGCGGAAATACTCTACAAGAGTGGGACATAGAAGAGGCACTAACCAATAAGGTTAAATCCAAAGACCAACAGATATGCGATATGCTACAGAATGAATGGGATAATACTGTAGGCCCATATTGTGAAGGACTAACCTATCTTCAATTAGAACAAATCAACACATATAATAATTTCTAAAATGGGAAAGTTAAAAGAATACTACTTCAGCAAGATTGAAGAGGAAGACAATAAGGCACAAGAAGAACTAATACAAGGATTTAACACTTATCTATCAAGCGAAGATTTTGATTTGATGTTAGATGGTGAATATGAATTATGGTTAAAAAATAAACAGGCAGAATATGAAGAATATTGCCAAGCCATCGGTGATGGAAAATAATAATAATATGAACGAACAAATTGAATGGAGAGTAATACCAAGCTTTCCAAATTACGAAGCAAGCAACACGGGACTTATCCGTAGAGCAAAGACAGGAGATGTCCTAAAACAAAGAGATATTGATATGAATAGACCATATCAAATTGTATCCATCTTCTCCAATAAAAAGAAATACACAAAGAAGGTTGCCCGTCTTGTATGGGAATCATTCAACGATTGTGCCTGTGGTATGACAATAGACCACATAGATAGAAACAAGTTAAATAACAACCTATCTAACTTGAGATGTGTAAGTAATTTGGAGAATCATAAGAACCGAACTATTTATAAGAACACGAATAAGTATAATCTTACTGATGGAATAAAAATGGAAATCATCAGCAACTACAGAGCTGGAGTATGGAGCACTTGGGATATAATGAAGAAGTATGATATACCATCAAACTATATCACAAGCGTAATCAAAAGAGGTAGTTGGGACAAATTAGTATGGAGGAGCAATATAAAAAATACCAACAGATAGTTAGAAAAATCACCAAAAATGATGACAAAGCTGATGACTTACTGCACGATGTATTACTCCAATTAGGACAAAATAAAACTTATAATACCTTGTCTCAAAAAGACCAGGTATTCTTTTTTGTAAGAGCAGCAAAGAATCAATTTTATTCTAACAATTCTTTATTCCAAAGAACATACAACAGATACAAATACGAGGAGTTCAATTCAGCAATAGAAGTTAAAGATGATGAATACTATGAAACACCAAGTATGGAATGGGTTAAACAAACATTAGAAACAGAATTAAACTTGAATAAAAACTTTTGGTATAACTATGGAATATTCAATTTATACATAGAACACAAAAGGATTGAGACAATACATCAAAAGACACAAATACCAAAATATTCAATAAGAAACACCATAAAGGAAATGAAGGTGTGGTTAAATAAAAAATGGATAGATTATCAAGATGGCACAAATTAAATTAAGCGTAAAGAAAGTAAGACAAATTAGAATCCTATGTGCAGGAACATCACTAACAGATACTGAAATAGGAAAACTATATGGTGTATCAAGAAAGCACATAAACTCAATAAGACACAGAAAAAGATGGAATTATGAATACTGTTAAACAACCTTGCGAAACCTGTAAGAAACCAAAAGAAATGACGATGGAAACAAGACCATTTACCAAAGAAGAGTTTGATAGAGTATTACCTATACTAGACAAGTATGGACTAACAAAACAAGAAACAGAATATGTTTATAATTTTTATAACAGAGTTTTTAATGAGAAAAAACAACCAGGCTGTGGTAAATGTTTCGTAAATCTAGCCAAAAGATTAAAGATAAAATATAATACACTATACAACTAAAATTGACTCCCATTTTAGTTTTACGGGGTTGAGTTGTGATTTTTTACAATTCGCCCCGTATTTATTTATAGAATAATTTATTTAGAATTAAAAAAAGAATAAATTAAATAATTTAATTCATAAAATACTATGGGTAAAAGTAAAAGAAGAGGTGGGGATAAAACCCACAACAAAAGAATTGAAAAAAGAAGAGTTCAAGCAAAAGCTGACATCGTAGCTATTGAAGCTATAAAGAAAAAGATTTATGAAGAAGCACTTGAACGATATAAACAAACATCAGGAGAAACAAAAGAAACAATATGGAAAACTACATAGAAGACGAAGATATACCACAAGACCCTTATAAGAGACCACCAGGTCGTCCAAAAGGTTCTCATAAACCAAGAATGACTCAAATAGAAAGAAGATATTTTATCAACCAATCTATAAGAGAAATTATGGATAATCATTTATCATACACAGAGTATGTTGAATATTGTAAAGGTAAGGACATATCCAAACCACAGGCGAACGAATATTGGTTGTCTTGTTGGAATGTTATAAAGAAAAAGTTTGAGTTAGAGAAAGACAAACTAATCTTAAAACATACACAAAAGTATTGGGACATTTATGCACAAGCAATAGAACAGAGAGACCTTACAAATGCTAGACAATCATTAAATGACCTTGCTAAACTACAGGGCTTAAATGAACCTGATAAAGTTGAAGTTCGTGGAACATCAATCAAATTAAACTTCGGCGAACCGAGTGAATAAACTTATTGAGGTTCAGGGATTTACCCCTCACAAAAAACAACAAGAACTTATAGACATTTGTTTAGATGATAAGACAAAATATATCATCGCGTCTGTAGGAAGGCAGTGGGGTAAAAGTTTTATGGCTATGAATGTTTTACTTAAATGGGCGTTAGAAGATGAGGCCTCTATAAGTATGTGGTTAGCACCAATCTACGGACAAAGTAAAAAGGTATTCCAAGAACTATCTAATCTATTATCAAATACATCACTCACAAAATCAGTAAATAAAAGTGAGCTTACAATCACATTTATAAATGGTTCAATAATCTATTTTAGGTCAGCAGAACGAGAGGATAATTTAAGAGGTAATACTTTAGATTATCTTGTAGTAGATGAGGCCGCATACATAAGAGACACAGTATGGAATCAAGTTTTAAGAGCGACAGTATTAGTCAAAGGTAAGAAGATTTTATTTTTATCAACACCTCGTGGTCGTAATTGGTTTTATGAAATGGCTTTAAGAGGTGATAGTGAAGATTACATACAATACAAAACATTTAAGGGTTCATCATTTGACTCACCATTTATAACCGAACAAGAATTACTTGAAGCAAAGATGTCTTTACCTGATAGTATCTATCGTCAGGAAATACTAGCAGAGTTTTTAGAAGGTTCAGGTGAGGTATTCTCAAACTTAAATATAAATTGTATTTTAACAGAATACCCAAATAAAAATAGTGAAGATAGATATTACGCAGGATTGGATATTGGTAGGGCTAATGACTACACAGTTCTAACCATACTAAACTCAAAAGGTGAAGTAGTAAAAATCTATCGTGAAAGACAGAATAGTTGGAACATAATTGTTAGTGAGGTAGTTAAACATTTAAGAGATTTCAACGCAAGATGTAATGTGGAGGTGAATGGTATAGGAGACCCCATATACGAACAGATAAGAAAACAATACTCAAATATTGAACCATTTACAACAACTAATGATTCTAAACAAAATATAATTGAAGAACTAATATTGGGGTTAAATGAAAACAAGATTAAATTACCATCACAGGAACTCAATACAGACCTATACAAGGAGTTATCTGTTTTTACATACGAATACTCACCCAAGTCAAGAAGGGTGAAATATGGAGCTCCTAATGGGTTTCACGATGATATGGTAATGTCTCTAGCACTTGCGAATGATTGTCTCAAGAAAAAGATAAACTTTGGTAAGTATGTTGTTAGGTAAAGTTGTGTATAAAAAATAAATTAAAGATATTTTATTATAGATTATGGAATTAAAGTATAAAGGTAAATCATACCAAATAGAAGAACCCACAATAGAAAATTGGGCTAAAATAATTGCATTACAAGAATGGACTGACGAGCGTGAGTTTAGTATTAAACTGATGTCTATGATTACAGGACTTACAGAAGAAGAAATTGAAAATGCAGATGCTATTGAGGTTGTAAGAGCAACCACAGAGTTATCAACATTTTTGATGGAGAAATCTAATGAGTTCAAGAATGATTTTGAGTTTAACGGAAAGAAATATAAGTTCATAGATTTACCGAATCTAACATTTGGTGAGTTCATAGACATAGACACATTCCTAACAAAGACCCCCGCAGAAAAGAAAAGAGAAATGCATTTGTTGATGGCTATGTTATACAGAGAGGTTGATGACAACGGAAATTACTTACCATATAATTCCAATAAAATACAACTCAAAGCTGAAGAGTTTAAGAAGCTTCCTGTGAGATACTTAAATGGGGCAACCACTTTTTTTTTGCGTTTAGACAAAATATTACGAGGAGGTTTGAGGGGCTCTTTCTGGCTACAGACGAAACTGGTGATGAAGATGATATGGCTGTCCGTGAAATTATCAGTTTTAATAGGTTTTGGGGTTGGTTTGGGACGCTTGTATCTTTGGCGAGCGAAGATATTACAAAAATTGAAGAAATAACAAAATACCCATTAGTATTCGTGTTAAACTATTTATCATATCAAAAGGACATCGGTGAGATAAGGAATAGGGAACAACAACGAATGGCGATGACAAACAAATATAAATAATATGAGCAACGGCGTCGGTTATTATAACTACAAAAAGATTTTAGATTTACTCCGTCAATTAGGAGAATATCACGAACAAATACAATCGTGGGGTCAGGGTTCAATAGAACAACTTATCTATGACACGGAGTCAAGATTAAAATTGAATAATGAACCAAGAAGAGCACCATATTACCCTTTAATGTGGGTAATAACTGATAGTGCTTCAACTGATGGTAGAGAGACAGTATATGACTTTAATATCTTGATTATGGATATTATGAATACCAAAGAGTTTGACAATCAAATTGACACAACGAGTGATACACTTGATATTCTTAAAGATGTAATAGCTCAATTAAAATATGCAACAGGAATGGAATGTTATTGTAATCTTGATATAGACTACCCTATTGAGATGACACCATTTGAGGAAGCTTACGATGACTATGTAGCAGGTTGGGCAGGTAAGATTAGAATTAGAGTTCCTGACGCAATAAACAGATGTATCGCACCTTACGCAGAGTTTCCACCTTGCGATAATAATAGTGATGGAGTTAGTGAATAATGGCAGAACCAAATATACCTTTAGACGCATATAACCGAGTGATGACCGAACTGGCAGAAAAGTTTGAGGAGAACCTTAAACGACAACTGGCAGAACCATACCCATACGCACCAGGTTATAATGGTTCAAGAAAATCAAAGTTTCAGGGTATAAGAAATATGAAGGTTAAAACAGGTTCATTATACAATTCAATCAAAGTATCTTTTGACCCAGCATCAAATCAAATTAGAGTGATGATGTTGAACTATTGGAAGAATGTAAATGATGGTAGAGAGCCAGGTAAATATGTCCCATACAAACCACTAATGGAATGGATTAGAGCCAAAGGTTTCAATAAAAATCAAAAGACAGGTAAGTTCCAAAAGTTTAGTATTAAAGGAACTGCCTTCGCAATATCAAAAACAATTAAAGAGTTTGGTATTAGACCAACAAACTTTTATGATGACGCTAGAACAGAGTTCGCTAAAGAGTTCCAAAAAGACGCGGTAAAGGCTTTAGGAATTGATATGTTGAAGTTCTTTAAATCAATCACAGTAGATGAACTGAAAAAAACTAAATAGAAATGAGTGTAATAATAAATGTAGAACAATCCCCGCTAACAATCACCCCAACTAATGCGGAGCACATATGGAATATATCATCAACAGCATATACCTTAACAAACTTTAAGTATATCGTAGATGTTTATTTTCGTCCTGATAGTATAGATTTTTCAGGTAATCCACAACCAACAGCAAGATTGAAAGTAAGACCAAACTCTTATGGTAATGCTATGTTGGATTTAGTTGAAATTGTAAGAACATTTTTGAAAGCAAATCCAAGAATGAGTGGGACAACTTATCCGTATCTAAACTATGTGGCTCAAGAAAACTCAATTATTACATTAGCAGATGCTACTGAAACAAGAACATACAACGCATATAACTTATGGCCTGGTGGTGATGTGAATGCTGACTTACCGACATTATGGCATATAGAACAATACAAAGTAGTTTTAGGGTGTGAGTATTCATCAGGCTCAACAATAGTTTATGATGTTGAACCATTAGCAGAATGGCAACCAGCACCCATCAATATATTTCCTGGTGTAGATAATACACTAATACCTGAACCTTATTTATCAGGAGCAACATTAGGTTCAGCATATACCCAATCAGCTAACTTTTTTCAGGTAAATAATCAATCGTGGTATTTCTATAATTTATTTAGACACATCTATCAACAAGGAGACGAAACAACTTGTGGGCCTCGTGAGTTCTTAAACGCTGCAGGTAGAATATACAAAATTATTTCACAGCCAGACATTACCTCAACTATGGTAAGGTCAAGAATGCATCACCCCGATTGTCCTATTGTAGTTTCATTTTTGGACGGACAAAACGACTATTTTAACAACCAAAACCAAGCTCTCGTAGTAAGAGGAGCTAGTTTTGCTGATGGAAACTACACTTATTCCGCATATACACAAAACGACTCAACACTCTATAATGTGTGGGACTTATTTAAGATGGGGGTATTTTACCTACCATATAATCATACTGCTTCAGGTGTAAATGTAATACCAGCAACTAGTGAAAAGGTTTGTTTCTACTTGGCTCCAACTACAGAAGATATTGCGTTTAGCGCAAGAACAAGTGAAATACTTGAGTTTATGATGCAACCTTACGATTGTATAAACACCCCAATTCATTTATTATTCTTGAATGGTAGAGGCCAGTGGGACACATATACTTTCGGTAAGAAATCAGTTAAAAACTTTGATGTAGAGAGGAAGTCATATAGACAAGAAGCATCGCTTAACAAACAATTTTATTCTAGAGGTTCATACGAGCGTGGAACAGCCATTTACGACCAATTAGGGGACTATAAGATTACTTGCCAATCTTGGTTTATGGACGAAAATGATGTCGCGATTGTTGAAGAGATATTCTTTTCACCTGAAGTTTATATTATTAAAGGAACAAGTTATGCTCCTCGTTGTATTCACGATATAGAGAACTGCCCTTCGTGTCTAAATGAAATAAGATTATACGAACATTTAATACCTGTTGTAATAGAAGAGAAACAATTATTAAAGTTTAATAAGAGATATCAAAAACTATTCCAATACACATTCACGCTGAACTATTCAAGCGTTAAACGATACCGCAGCCAGGGTTGATAAAGGTTTAGAACACAACTATATTTGTATTATGCCGAAAAAATTAGAAATACACACAGGAGAAAAATATGGAAAACTAACAGTTATTGGAGAAGTTGAACCATATAAAAGTCCATCAGGACACAAATTGCGTAGGGTTTTATGTAAATGTGATTGTGGTAAGGACAAACAATTTATGTATAATAGATTGAGGGTTGGTGATACTTTAAGTTGTGGTTGTAATTATTCTCAACCAAGAAAACACGGGGCAGCACCAAGAGGAAAACAAACGACGGAGTATAGAGCTTGGTGTAGTATGAAGTATAGATGTCTAAACCCCAATAGTAAGGATTATTATATGTATGGGGCGAAAGGTATTTCTATTTATAATAAATGGATAGTATCGTTTGATGAGTTCATTAAACATCTTGGATTGAAACCATCATCTCAATATTCATTAGATAGAATAAATCCATTAGGTAATTATGAACCAAAGAATGTTAGGTGGGCAACAGCAAGAGAACAAAGAATAAATCAAACAAGAATGAAACAATTTTAGATGGGATTACAAATAAGAGCTTATGTAGATGGAAACCAAGAATATATTGAACTTTTTGGTAATGAGAATATTACGATGGAAGTATCCTTCGCAGAGATACAAGACATCACTAAAAAAAATAGTGCATTCACTCAAGAGTTTAATGTTCCTGGAACAAAACAAAACAACTACATATTCAACTATTTTTATGACATCAATACAGTCGCTTTAGACTGGAACCCAAAGCGTAAGTTTGAGGCTGATTTAATCTATGATGGTTTTGAGCTTTATAACGGGTATGTAAGATTGAATAGTGTTTCTATCAACAAACTTGAAAAAACTTACTCTATAACCTTCTATACAGCAATAGGAGACCTTGCAGCTAACATAGGTGATAAGGCACTCTGTAATGTTGATACAACATCATTAAACCACAGCCTTTATTTACCTGGTGTTGGTGCTAGTTTATTTAGTGATTCATCATTACACCCTGTTTCTATAATTGAAGAACAAAGTCCAGGTTATGCAGCATTTTTAGATGAGTATGATACTGGTTGGAACGGGCCTATAGGTAGAGGTGAAGTTGATTACATATTAGGACAAAGAGGATATGATTATACGGGAAGCACATTTGGAACAATTAGAGATATAGATACTGCTGAAACTCCAATCTTAAGCTTTTCAGGTAAATCAGGATTTTTTGATTTCTCTGGCTCACCTTTAATTTCATCATATCTTATCCCTTCAATTAGAACAAGAAATCTTTATGAACTTATTGTCAATCAAGCGGGTTATGAAGTTGAGAGTAATTTTTTTGATACAGATTATTTTGCAAGATATTACTTACCATTATCATTTAATACCGACCAGCCATTTATGGCACAAGCCAAAAAATATGAGTATTCTTTTGTGAATACATCAGGACAGACAAACATTCTTACAACAGGTATTACTAACTTTAACACATCAACCGCCGCAACTAGAAATATTTTAGCGACAAGTGTTATAACAAAAGAAAATATGGGGTTCAATCCTGTTGAGTATTATTACTACTCTGGATTGAATAACTTTAATACAAGTTTAGTCCCATACTTATTCGCATTACCACAAGCCAACGGAAGTCCGTTTAAGTGGGAAGCAACCTTAAATAATGTTTGGACTGGAGCACCTTATGGTGTATTTCCTCAAATATACATAGGTGGAAGATTTGAGTTATGGCAATTATATTCTATTAGCTCAACAGGTATGACAGCCAGTCTTGTCGGTGGTGCAAATTATTATGTTCTTACAGATTACACGGGACATAAGAACGATTATTATATTTCAGGGACAACAGCTCCAGAAGGAAATATATTTGGAACAAACTTATATTTTTTAACTTATACAAAATCAGCAACACCAGCTATTGCTGCAGGGACAAGTATTACAGGTTGTTCCTTTAACATTATTGATTCACCTATTGTATTACCAAAAGAAATTGAATTGAATAAGGAGATGTCTTGCGACCAAAAACAAGTTGAGTTCATACAAAATGTGAATAGAATGTTTAACCTTGCAGTTGTTGAGCACCCCATCAAACCAAAAACTATTATTGTTGAACCTATTGTAAATTATATCGGTAAAGGTGAAACTTTAGATTGGACTAACAAGGTTGATTATGATGCAACACAGACATTACGACCAACGACATCAATTATAAATGGTTCAATATTTTTATCTAATAAACAAGATAAGGATTATGTGAATACACAATACAACAACAAATCCAATTTAATTTTCGGTCAAAGATTTATTGATTTGGGTATAGATTATAAAAATGCTAATATCAATTTAGTCCAAACATTAGGACAAAATACGGACTACTACTTGAATGCATCAGGTTCAACTAACATAGCTTTACCTTGTTATTTTGTATCAAAAGAAAGTTCGGTAAATGGTATATCTGTATTTGAGTATAGACCATTTCGTTCATTACCAAGAATGGTTTTTAAGTCCATACCAATACCATCAGGAAATACAAAACAAGGCCCAATCTTTTATAGATACGCGGGGACTAATACTCCATTTACAAATCTAGGTTTATCTGCTGTTGGAACTTTACAGAACACAAATAGATTGACAACTTATCCATACGCAGTATCAGGTTTTTCACATTATACCATGTATGATAGTGAAGCCACTTTTACAAGCGATGAACTTATTTATCCAGAGGTTGATACTCAATACGATAGATACTACAGAGATTACATAGAAGACCTTATTAGTGAAGAAAATAAAATCTATAACTGTAAGATGTATCTTAAGCCTTGGGAAGTATCCAACTTATATTTTAATGAAACAATCGTCATTAAAAATGCAAAGTTCAGGATAAATAAAATATCCAATTTAAGTTTGATACAACCTGGATTATGTGATGTTGAACTGGTTAAACTTACAAGAGATTATGAACCCACCCCAACTTTATTTTTTGATTTAATATCTTGTGATGACCCTTGTGTTGTGTATCATTCACATACAGATTTGTCTTATTTATTATGGGCATTTGAGAATCAATATGTAGAAATTATTACACAATTTTATAGTGGAGGAACTTATGATACGGCAAGAGTTAAAGTTATAAGAACTGACTATAATGAAAATTATACATACCAACAAATATACTTTAATAGCTCAGTATCATACACTTATGATTATGCCATTACTGGTGATTATTTAACTTACGACGATTGTAGTTCAATAAACCCAAACAATACCTTAAATGTTTATAATGACTTTACTGGCTCAACCTCTGGTGATTGTTATAGTTTCGTCATAACAAATACAGGTGATACTCGTGCAACATTCTACTTTAGAAATTGTTTAGACTTACCTTCATCTTGGACTTTAGACCCTGATGAAAGTATTACAACTTGTGGGGTTTATACATCATTTGACACAACAGGATTTACATATTGTATTGATTCATTTAGTGCTTGCACTAGTTCAACAGCATTACCTACACCCACACCGACTTTAACACCATATTTGTCGCCTACCCCAACTCCAAGTCCAAGCGCAACTCAAACCACGCCAACCCCCACACCGACACCTAGTTCTACTCCAATTACTTTATGTAATGAAAATATTGAGTTAAACATTACAGATATAGGATACATAAAATATATTATATGTGGTGATGCCGCATCTACTTATGTTTATGTCTCTAATTTAGGTTCATACTTTATACCTGATTGTATTGAAGATGGAACATTACTACCTGGATTTCCATTAGCAGATATTGCTAATTTCACAATAACCAATGCAGGAACAAATTGTTAAAAAAAGATATTTATAAATAATGAGATTCACTTTAACACCAACTCCAAGTAATACTGCTACACCAAGTTTAACTCCAAGTAATACACCGAGTTATACACCCACAGGGACTGTGTGTCCTGGTTTAACTCCTACGATGACTCCAAGTGTAAGTTTAAGTCCAACTATCACACTTACTAACACAGCCACTCCAACAGGAACTATTGTTTTAACTCCTACAAATACAGAAACTCCCACACCCACACCGACTTATTGTATTCCTTGTAATTTCTATGTAAATAATACATTTGAGACATTAGAGATTGATTATCAATCTTGCGAAGGTGTGTGGTATTATAACGAACTTATACCAGCAAATCAAGGTGTTTGTATTATTGAAGGAACTGGTGGTGGTATAGATTGGTCTTCTATGTCTTTTCAATCGTATAATTGTGGTGGTTCTCCTTGTCCCACACCGACACCAGAATATGATTTATATGAGGCAGATAGATTTACTTGTTTATATCCTGGTTGTGCTTTAGATGCTTCGGCTGTGATTGTTGCTTTACCTGCGGGAACAACACCAAACTATGGTAAGTTTTATTCTTCACTTATTCCTGATGGATTTTCCTATGAACTAATTGGTTTAGGTTCTGGTGGGCCTGGTTGGATATTAAGCACCCTAAACTATACAAATTGTGCTGATGCTTGCGCGCTTTAATAAAAATAAAATATGATTCCAAATATTTCTGCAACTCCAAGTAATACACCGAGCAACACACCGACTAATACTAATAGCGGAACACCTTGTCCTACCACTTCAGCCACAGCTACGCAAACGCCCACAGTATCAGTAAGCTCACCCCCACCTTGTCCTGAAGAAATTACTTTAACTTGGTTAGGTGAAGGATTTACTGACTATAATGGAACTTATTATAGACAAACAAGTTATACAGGTGGAACATTTAACTATGGTTGGGTAGATAATGACCCTGAAGAATATTTCCATCCAGGAACATCACCTGATGGAAACAATTATTTAGTGTATGTAAGAACAGTAGGAGCAACAGCATATACCCTAACAAACTATTATTTTCAACCTACACCAGTATCAAGACAATATGCTATTTTTAAGACGATAGGAAGTTTAGTTGATAATCAAGTATCTACATTTGTAGGTTCAGGTGGAATTGGTTATACAGGAACAACTATTGGTGGTGCTTATATTTTAACATCAGGATTACAATTTGGTTCAGGTAATCAACCTATCTATTTTGCTTATCCTCCAATATGTCCTACAAGCACTCCAACTCCAAGTATTACAGCAACGCAAACAGCCACACCAACTTTAACACCAACAAATACTTCCACACAAACAAGAACACCTCAAATAACAAGCACTCCTACACAGACAAATACTTCCCC
>Ga0209400_1000605_pt1 | contig 31188 bp, 43 predicted proteins | sample M_130807_EF_Meta_FD_187313 | JGI IMG/M metagenome (GOLD analysis project Ga0209400, IMG submission 187313) | Freshwater microbial communities from Lake Montjoie, Canada to study carbon cycling - M_130807_EF_MetaG (SPAdes) (version 2) | ecosystem: Environmental > Aquatic > Freshwater > Lake... | reverse complement strand
CCTCCATATATCTTTTACTAAATCCCAGAATAGGTCGGCCAGAAATAGAATGGTGAGAAAAATACTCAAGCATCCTATACCTACCACGAACAATTCCCACAAAACTTTCCCGATGGATGAAAGGAAAGTTACCATTTGGGTGCTTTCGGCCAGCTTGCCCAAAGCCGAACATCATTTTCAGAATGTCCCCAGCTTCGAGAGACAAACGAATCATCAACGAAACGACCGACAACAACCTCACCGCCGATATCCATAAGAACTCTTTCATCGTTTTGTGGTTTCTCCTTTAAGGTTTTCCAAACAAGCATTGACCACTTGGTTTCTGGAACTTCGACATCAACGGCTGACATCTCCGAGCCTCCTAATCGCAAGCACGACCTCGTTTAAGATTCCGGTGATGACTGCATCCTCTGTTCCATCTGCCAGTTGTTGCACGAGGTCGGCACATCGTTCTCTTTCAAGATCGGCGGCCTTGCTCCTCACATCGTTAAGTATGTCTTGGATAAGTTCAGAATGGGATTTCATCGGGTGTTCCTTTACTTAACGCCTCGCTCTCCAAAAGAATCTCTTGGATGATTTCGTTGCGTATGATGTCATTCTTATATGGTTGGCCGTCCTTGCCGGGTTTAAGTTCTTGTTTGCTCAACCAGTCCAAGTAGTCCAATCCCTTATCACCAAAGGCGGCGATCTGGCGAAGGGTTGAGCCTTTATACTTACCAAACTTCAACTCCATATCCCTCGGCTCTGTGCCGTTGGTTTTATTAGGAGAGTTGAGCTTGGCCGTGATATCTGCTAGGTCTGCTTTACTGATCTTGGCTGGTTCGGCCTTTGGGGCTTCCTCAAACTTATCTGTGTTGATATCTTGGAATCCACCATAAGGAACTTCCTCGGCTGGTGTGGTGGATAGGCTCTTGTCGATTAGGACTACGATATGGGCAAAGGCAGAGCGACAAGCCCGACTGATTGCACGAGTCTGGCACATCGCCCTCTTGGCGTAGGTCGGACGCTTCTCCCACATCGGCTCGTCATCACCCAAGAACCCCTCGGCTTGGGAGATCACTTGTCCGTTGTCCATTCGTTTCACCTCACCGATGCACCGATAGCCATCTTCAAGCCTCTCCACATCTCTTGCGGAGGCAACGCATCCGTGAGCTACTGCGATGGCCTGCCAACCCTCAACCCGAACATAATCTTTCTGGCCGATGCGTTGGCAAGTTTCCTTTACGATGGCACGACAAGCCCCAGCCACATCTGTTGCTTGTCGGATATGGTTGGAGACTCCGTTGCCGTTGTGTACTGCTAGTTGGTCATTCATTTGTTGGTTCTTTCTTTGTTTATTTTTTGTTCTGTCCGTCATCGAATACGCCAAAGCCTTCGGCGTTTTCTTTCTCTGTCTTGGGTAAGTTCAAAAACCTAAAGTCATTACGCTGGTCGAACTCTGTATCGGGGAACGCTCCAAACACTCTCACTACCCATTCATCCGTAGTTTCATTTGGTAATTTTTTATTGGCTGGTTCTTGATGCCAGAATGTAGGCATTTCTTCGCTCATTTGGTTGTCCTCTCTTTTATGGTTTTTATTATCGGGGAAAGCCACTTAGTGCTGATGTCGTGGGAGGGTATGCGGAAAACTAGGATGCCCATTGATGCGGCGAGGTTGTACTTTTCCATATCATTAAGGAATCCCGATGGCCTTGTGTGTCTACCCATTCGCCAAATTCCCCCTTCAAGTTCGATGGCTACGCCCTCGATGTGGTAATAGTCGAATCTGAATCTTCTGCCCTCCGCAAACTTGTATTCCTTCTTCAACTCCCCACCACCAAGACTCCTCCAAAGAAGTTCAAACTTGGCTGATGGGGTCATCTTCATTCTAGTTTCTCCCCACCCAGTTCTTTGTGGGCAACAATAGCTCCGGTTCTTTTGGTTTCTTGGGCTGGTTGCCCTCGGCAACGATCTTGTCCATCTTGTCGAGTTCGGCGGCAACATAAAGATAGAATTGCCTTCGATCATAATTTTGCTGGTCGATGTGCTTTGCAAATATCCTCACGCCTTGCAGAATCAGAAGCCCAAAGAAAACCACGAGGAAAATAATCACCAGCGTATCCGTTGTTTCTGCCAAGCGGGTGAGCAGTAGTTGGGGTTGGTAATGTAAGGATACTTGCCATCATCAAGGGATTTCATTACAAAGCCCTCCCAGATAACTTCTCCTGCCTTGTTGTTTTGAAAGTTCATCTCTTCCCATATCGAACTGATCTTGTGGTGGGCGAGACGGACAAAGCGGAGGAGCTTGTTGTTGGGGATATCGAAGGTGACGGCTTCGAGGTGTTCGATATCCTTCATCCTCTCGGCGTAGGGCTTCGGGTTGGCTGGGTCAAAAGCATCCATTACTACTATCGTTCCCTTGCCAGCCTTGGTTCGCATACCCATAATCTCGCAATCAATATAAGGGGCTTTGATGCCAGCATTGGAAAGACGCTCAACCATTAGGTTGTGGTTGGATGCAATCTTTCCGTGGCGATTATATCCGATGCCAGTCTTTTGATGAAACAATCCACGCCAGCCGTTCGCCTTGCCTTCGATGGATGTGCGTTTAGCAAATTCTTTATGAGATGCTGGAACTGCGGAGGCTTGCGGTCTAGCGGGGAGTGGGAAGGATGTCATTGGTTTGTTGTAGGATTTCGATTTGGAGTTGTAAAGGTTTAATTGAGGAGATGTTCAACTATCACTAGCACCGAGCCAGCACCTACGATTAGTCCGATGATATAGGCTATGAGGATTCTGGTCATTTGGTTGTTCCTTTCTGGTTAGTAGGTTCTTGTGTCTGGTGACTTCGCCAGTTCATCTATTAAAGAATTAAGCAAGCTCCATTTGCCATCACCAAAGCCTTGCTGATATTCCCTGCTAAATGTATTCTCTGGGTCGTATTGCTTTTTTTCTGCCTCATCACGAAGTTCAACCAGCAAGTCAAAAAAGTCTTGTTTGCTGTTGCACGACTGACTGAATTTTCTTTTTGTGGTTGGGATTGATTTGGTTATTTGCATACCCACACCCTATCACACTCCACCAAGTTGTCCACTCTTTTTTTATCTTATCTTAACGATTGTTTGTAAGTGCCTATAAACACGCTACTTGTGGGGGTGCTTTGTGGGGAGAATCTTGTAGATTTTTAAGTTGCGAACTACACGATGGTCTTTTCTGGCAACAATAAATGGATATCTTTTCATCTCCACTTTCTTTTGTTCGAGCATTTGATTGAGCATCCGTGAGGTTGTGTTCATTGATTTCTGCCACAACTTACTGACTTGTTCCCTCGTATAATATCCCTCCGGCTGGGGTGGAGCAAACTTGTCTTTGATGTGTTCCGATAAAAGTTTCTGCCAAGGATTTTGTGCTTTCATTAAAAAGCCTTTATGTCGGTGGGCAGATAAAACTTGTTGCCTCGTTGCCTTGCTTGAAAAACTTCGTGTGTCTTGTCTGGGTAGATCGCTCCAAACGCCCAGCCGTGTTGCCATCGAAGTCTGCGGAGTTGGCCTCGATTATATTCTGGGGTCTTGTTGCATAGGCATCCGATATTGTAGCCAGTCCGTGGGTCGATCGAGACGCTACGAAAATAGTCAATGGCGTGGGTGTGGCCGAAGATAACATCCCCATACGCATCGCTGTGTTGTTTGGCAGAGTGCATTGCGTGGCCGTAACCGTGTGCGAATGAGAGCGTCTCGCACTTGTAGATTCCACCGACTGAATCATAGGGGAACATCCTCGCCTTGGTTTCCTTCATTATCAATTCGATATTCTCAATCCCATCATTGGCATAATCACGAGCTACTCCGCTTCGGCTGTTACTAGCCATATCAAAAATCCGTTCATCGTGGTTGCCTCTTAAAAAGATTCTCTCATCCCCGAACTTGAAGAACTCCCGAATGAACTCCTCCCCGCAGTCCCAATCCTTTTGCAGGCTCGATGCTTGCTCCTCATCCCCTGCCCCCTTGCGAATGGCTCGAAAATCCCAGAGGTCGCCGATGCAAACCACGAGGTCGGGTTTGTATTCTTTCGTGAAAGCAAGCAGGGCTTTCACCGAAGGAGCATCTTGTTCGTCGCCGTGGATATCACCACAAGCGACAAACTTTATTGGCTTCATAAGGGTTTAGATTGTCCAGTTAAAGTTGTGTAAATTAAATTACAACACTCTCTAGCTCTAGGATTTGTCAATGTTTCGTCCGTGCATCCGTCCCTAGCAAGCTCCATCACAATGTGCATTTGGGAGCGAAGGGTCAAAAGATATGTTAGCTGGTCGGTTGCTTCCTCAATCGCATTCTCAACGAGCCTTACCGCCGGCATCTCCCAAAGTTTTGTCCCGCCGTGTTCCTCAACTCCACGCTTATATTTTTTCTCCATCGACTCGACTGCCGCCATTTGAAGCGTAGTCATATGAAGCTCGTGTTTTTTCGTGAACTTGGAATCGACCACTCCCCCTATTGATGTCATCCATTAACGACTAGACCACGGACGCTTACTGACTAGAGAAATCTTTTGATTGTTCACCTCTTGCTTTTGTGGAGAGACAAGCTCTCTCCATCCAGAGATATTTGCATCTTCTAGGTGGGGCTGTTCCCAATCCAATCCACGAAGGCCGTGCTTCTCTGCAATCTTGCGGGTGATTGAATAGCCTTGGTCATCGTCCCAAGAGGTCACTAGATCACCGCTGGGAGTTTGGGCAAGGGGAACATAGTCAATGGCGTGAGAACCCTTGCCTAGGTCAATGTGGAGCGATTGCGGGGGTATTCCACGAGCGTTTGTGACTTTCCTTCCAGCCTTTGTCCGTCCTTGGGCGTATAGTTCCTCTTGCTCTTGAGGGGTACGCACCGAACAATAGATCAGCACCGGAATCTTTTTGCTCATCAACTCGCTATACCAAGCCCCCACCCTCTTGCCAAAACTAGGCTCGCATTTTTCGATGTGGCTTCTTGACCTTTCCACCGCCTCTCGAATCGTCATTGATCGAGCCTCTTTCGGAGTCGTTCATTCTCCTCCACGAGTCGAGAAATCGTTTTGAGCGATTGCCCAAAAAGCTGTCTGTATTCTTCTGGGGTTGATTTGGTTCGGTCGAGCTTGTCCCACCGCATAATGAAGTCGGTAATTGAATCTTGGTTTGGGACTTCGCCAATATCGTAAGGGCGGGTTGTTACGCACCCACAAAGAAGGAAGCTAGTTGCGGTGAATCCAAGAATCCACTTCCGCATCCCGCAAACGCCTATTGTAAGCAATTTCTTCATCGTCTCGTTCTTTTCTTGTCTTGGCTCGGTTCTTCGTCCACCAAGCAATGATTCCAATTAGACCAGCGAGCGAGGCTAGAATGGCCTCCCACATTGTTATTTCCGTGAGAACTTCGAGAGGAATGAAACGATTTTGGTTAGCGTGGCCTCCGGCTCGTCACCGGGTATCAATGCACAAATAGCAATCGCCGCAGTCAGAAGGGCGGTCAATGCTCCAAGCCAAGCAAACAAGTCTTGTGTCTGAACGAAGGATAGAAGTTGGTTCATACTGATGTAATGGTGTCAAGGGGCTATAACCGTTGACCAGTACTCGTGTTATACATTCCATCGTAAGACCACCAAAGCGTAGGAGTAAGGGTTGCCGACATAGATATGATTTCTTGCTCAAATTCACTTGGAAAAAGGTTCACATCCATTGGCAAGTCGTTTCCTAAAACAGATACAGACCACGAATTGTAATTTGTGCCAAAAACAAACTCTGCACTATCTATATCGTAAATAACGCCTTGCATTCCAGAATCATATAAATTGCCCACCTTGGTTGCCCCCACCTCAAAGTCTATTGTTGCAAATATATCGCTAGTGTCTGGGTCATTCTTGTAAAATCCACCTCCGCAAACTAATTGATCTTCGCTTGTATATAGGTCATTAAAAATCGAGCCACTTTGAATCCCAGAAAGAGAGGTACTAATCGGAAGGTCTGTATTTTGTCCCTCTTGTGGAAAATTATAAATTCTTAATGTTCCGCTTGCGGAAAAAGTCCAAGTTCGCACCCGCCAATAAGTTTGCATAGCTTTCTCTAAAGACCATATTGCGTATTTACTGTCCAAGCTTTCTTGTATGCAGTCTAGGAAATACCCACTTCCACTAGCGTGAAGAATTTTTGCCATAAGGATTTTGTTGTAGCACTAGCCTAGTTAATAACCAATGACGGTGATGCGGTAAGTGGCGGTATTTACATCCCTTGAAACACTATCTGCATTTACACAAGATAAGCAGACTGTGTTGGTCTTATAAACCACGCCTTGAATAATTGCTCCCGCTGAAATTGCCGATGGCAATCCAACCAAAACAATATCATTTACTGCCGCACCAGTAACCACTACATCCCGATAATGCTGATCGTTTGCGGCTAGCGTTCCAAAAGTGACTGAGGCAAGTGTTGTGACGGTATAAGGAGATTGTGGAAGAACGCCGTAGCTAACCCCGCTTGCGATTAGCCCAGTATTAATAAGGCCAGAAACAACATTAACCGCCGTTGGCTGGGTATATGAAAGAAGCCCAAGGTTTGTGAGGCCAGAGACAATGTTTACTCCAGATGGTTTTGCCGTAACTGTTGCTCCATAAAATCCCATAGGGGTATTGGCAAAGGAAAGCCCTGCCCCATAACTAACGACTGCCGTGCCAGAGCTATTATTGAGCGTCCTAGAACCAAAGGCGACTGATGTTACAGCAGAGGAATCAGCAAGGCCACGAGCTAGGGAATTTACGCCAGTCGTCGAATTAGCAACAAAAGCGGCGTAACTTTCGGAGGCCGTAAGATAACTGGCTTGAGCCGCTGGTACTGCCGACCCGGTGCTTATTAGGTCACGGCGTATTGTAACATCAGTTTGTAAGACTGTTTTAGGCGAGCCTGCTTGCACAAGCTCAATTTCTAGTGTGGGAGTAACTGTGTTTGTTCCCTGCTCTGCAAACAATTCATCAAGCTCTGCGGTCGCAAAAGTCACAACAGACTGCAAGAATTTCCCAAAGATAACTCCGCTTGCATCTAGCGTCAGAGGAGTGGTGATAGCAGTTGACCCAAGTGCACGGACAAACGAAATCGAATAATTCCCTGCATTATTGCCAAGATCAACACTTATATTTCCACTACCAATTCCAGTCACAGAGCTTAATGCTTCTGCAAAACTGGCGGCATTTGAGCCTATCGGGATAGCGGTTGTCGAGTTCGCTCCAAAGTTAAGAATAACTGAGCCGCCTTCTGCGTCTGGGCCAACGGCCAGACTATATGTTTCATTTTGAGTTGCAGAACCGTCTTGAATATTTGTAAGAGAAACAACCCCAGCAGTCGGAGAGGCAACGAATGTGTCTGCATATACAGCCGGATTGCGAACTAGCTTAATGATTTGCTGGGCGTTTACAGAGGGGGCTGGGAATCGTCGAGTATTTACAATAACAGAACTCGTTGGGAAAAGAGTAAAAGCAGAAGCCCCAAATGACATTGCGCTATTTGCCGTTGCAGAAGTGATTAGATAGGCATATTGTTCGCTTCCGTAAGTAGTTACTAAAACTCCAGTTCCAGCAATCGCAGAAATAGCGTTGTATAATTGGGCTGTGGTAGCATTAAAAGAGATTGCGGTTGATGTTACAGCATTCAGAATTAACTTAAATTGTCCGTCTATTGGGTCTGCATCAATACCGCCGATGCCCAATTTTAGCGAAGAACCAGTTGTGTCTAAATCTCGAAGAAACCCATTAGAATCTCTTTCTTGCAGTCGGACTCTAATATTATATGAGTCATTTCTGGTAAAAGTTTTTAGCGTTCCATCTCTTGCAGAACCAGCGGCCACTAAATTACCATTAGTTGTGTCAATATAGATATCTAAACTTTGAGCCATTTCAATTCATTCCTATGTCAATCTATGAGTAGCGCAAAACAACCAAAGTGCTTGGACTTCCATTTGAGCATACATTGATAGTTACTGATGTAAAGGCGGTAGTGGTTAGGTAACGACCATCAGACTCGGTCTTTGTATAATAATTATTCAAGGCGGCAGTAGTTGAGTAACGACCATCAGACTCGGTCTTTGTATAATAATTATTCAAGGCGGCAGTAGTTGAGTAACGACCATCAGACTGAGTCTTTGTATAATAATTATTCAAGGCGGCAGTAGTTGAGTAACGACCATCAGACTCAGTCTTTGTATAATAATTATTCAAGGCAGGGAATGTTGGTGGATTGGTGGCAAAGAGAGAATCGCATTCTGCCTTGGTATAATATGACGCTTGCTGTGCTGGAACAATATTGGATGTATCAACTAGCCCGGCACGAATTGTAATTGGGCCTTGGTAAATGGTTCTTAAATTATTTGGCTGAACTAATTTAACCTCTAGGCTCTTTGTAAATTCAGATAGAGCTTCCTCTGCAAACAATTCATTAAGCTCTGCCGTTGCCATTGTAATTGTGGTTTGAAGGAATTTTGCATATATAACGCCAGCAGAGTCCAAAGTAAGTGCTGTTGTAATATTCTGCAAACCAAGATTGCGAACAAAAGAGATTGAGTATTCGCCGGTATTATTACCGGAATCTACGCTTATGTTTCCAGCTCCAATTCCAGTTACGGAAGATAACGCATCAGAAAATACCAATGCGCTAGAGCCAACTGCAATAGCAGTAGTTGTATTCTGCCCATAATTAAGAACGACTGACCCACCAACTGCGTCCGACCCGATTGCAAGAGAATATGTTTCATTTTGGGTTGCAGAGCCATCCTGCACCTTGCTTAATGTTACAACTCCTGCGGTTGGACTTATGGTAAAAACATCAGAATATACTGCTGTATTTCTTATAAGTTTAATAATTTGCTGTGCTTTTGCCGATGGGGCAGGAAACTTCCTTGTACTAATTGCTACTGAACTTGTTGGGAATAGCGTGAATGAAGAGCCTCCTAGAGATAAGGCCGTATTGTCTGTTGCCGCTGTTATTAAATAGGAGAATGGCTCAATCCCATAAGTTGCTACACTAACACCAAGGCCAGCAATGCCAGAAATCGCATTATATAAATCTGTTGTTGTTGCGTTATATTGAATTTCTAAAGATGTTACAGAATTTCTTGTTAGCTTAAAACTGCCAGAACTAGGCCCAGCGTTAATTTCCCCAATCCCAACTTGCACAGAGGTATTTGATAAGTCAATGTCTCTATAAAATCCTTTTTTATCTGTTTCTAATAATCTAACTCTTAATTTAGAATAATCATTTCTTGTTATTACTGGCAAACTTCCATCTTTTGCAGAACCAGCGGCTACCAAATTGCCATTAGTTGTGTCAATATATAGGTCTAAACTTTGAGCCATAATCTTCTATTGGGGGTCAATGTACTATTCTTTTTTTTCGCCATATACAATTATGGTGTCCGGAGTTCCATTTGAGCATACATTTAATTCATAGGTTACTGCGTTAAATACGGAACTGCCCCCAATCAAATTTATCTTATATCCGTTATCTTCTTGAGTGATGCTAATGTAAGACCCGGCGAGAGGTTTTGTGCATTCAATTCTTCTAATAAGACTATTCACAAACCCAAGGGATATTCTAGAAGCCCCCTGCAACTCCTTTAATTCGGTCGACCTCATTCCTCTATATCCTAATCTTGTTTATTTTTGAATCCATCCACAATCTGATCAACCATTTGATTAATTTCTTATTGCGTATCAATCTGGCAATTCTTTCTCCATATTTAATATATCCATTTAATAACCATTTAGGGGCAAGATTAACCAACCAGCTTCTAAACAATAACCAGTCTGGATTGCTCTCGCCATAGACCTCTCGTGCCACCCAACATCCAATAACTTGAGCAATATTCTGCACTTCTCCAAAAGTGCTTGTAACAAGAAGCACTCCACCCCTGCGCTCACAAGCTACGGATAAATAACAATAGCCAAGATATTCTTGAATAATTCCACCACCAGTACCCGGAGTGGCATAAAATGCCTCTTGGGGGTCTTTTGGCATTTCATATCCGTTAATATATTTTGGCATTTTTTTCCTTTGTGCAAACCAAAGAACTGGTTGGGCTAAATTATTTTGTGGGTCAAATAGTGCAAGGAACTGAGTGTCAGTTTGAAGTGTAACATATTCGGCTTGTATAACTATCGGGGGGCCGTAAATGCCTTGTCCTTCTGTTGGTATATATCTTACAATCGGCAGAGGCATTGTTCCACTATACATTAGTCCTTCAAATGTAACGATCATTTCACTCAATCCGCCATCCTGCTCTTCCGTATTTACGGATACTACCTTCATATATCCCCATAAAGTTGGTTTGGAAATACCAGCTGTATTGCAAACTTGTGCGTGTGAATCTCCAATTTTAGGCTGAACATCAGGTATATCTTGTGTTCTAACCGCAAAATTCATAATTATAGTATTTAGGCCGTTGGGGTCAGTATGAACATTCTCACGCTTAAGAACTATCTTGTTTGCGGTCAAGCCAACTATTGTGAATGCCATATATTTAATTTACAAGTGGCCCAGATTTCATAAGGTCAACCAATGCCTTGATTGCTTGTAAAGTCTCTTTACCTAAACTACTTTGTTCTTTGCCTAATTCGCCTATTGGTGGACTACCAAGTGTGCCCTTGCCAACTGATCGGTCTTTTTCAAATTTAGTTGCGGCCGATTCCCTTGCAAGTTGTGATGGGTCAACGCCGGTTAGACCTCCTCGAATCTTTTCTCCCAATGACGGCATCTCTCCTGCGGCTTGTTGTGCGGCCAGCTTTTCTCTGTCCCTTTGGGTGGGGGCAATCTTCTCGGCAACCTTAAAATTTTCTGTCTTTAATTGTCGTTCCCTTTGTTTTCTAGCCAAATCGAGAGCTTGACCACCAGCCTTGCTTGCACCAAGTATGCCACCGCCAGTCTCTGAGGCAACTTTTGCGACATCAGCTTTTCGTTTTTGAGAGGCTTGTTCAAGTGATAGTCTTTTTTGTGCCACCTCTAGGTCTTTTTCTCTTCCCTTTCTGGTAAGATCATCTATTAGTTTTATATTTACACCAACATCTTTTAACTTATATAATTGCTCTATTTGTTGATTTATTAAAGCAAGTTGATATTTTGCTAATTCTAACTCTGCCTTTGCGTCAGTAACAAAATCTGCTTGTGTTTTATTTCTTACCGCATTTAGCTGGCGAAGTATCTTATTTTGTTTAACTGTTCGCTCTGTGTTTTCTGCTTCTTCTTTTCCTTGCTTTGTTATCTTTTCTTCTTGCTGTCTTGTTGCGAGCAACTGCATTTCTGAGTCTAAAAGAGCTTGAGTGTCTTTAAGTGTTTTTTCTGTGCTGGATACACCAAGATCAAGGTTAAATACTTTTTCTATCCCCTTCATTATTCCTGCCATAGGGCCGAGTTGAGTTATTTTCCCACGCAAAGATTCGATTGTATCTTGAGTCTTTTCCAGCCCTGCCCTTGCTTGGTCAACACTTGTGCTTTTGAAAGATGTTTCAAAGGCATCTGCTAAATCTTTTTGTGCTGAATAATAATCTGTCGATGCTTGTTTGACTGTTTCCCCAAACTTATTCATTGCGCCGATAACGGCATACCCAAAGATTCCACCAGTTCCAAGCCTTGCCAACATACCTAGGGATGTCCCCGCCTTGCTTGCATTAAGCCCAAGACTAACAAGCGTCTTGCCCAGCTTTTGAGCCGATGCGTCAGATTGCTTGAATGTGCTAGCCGTCTTTGTGGCTTCTTTCTGAACTGCCCGCAAGCCAGTCGTGGCCTTGCGTCCATCAAGCTCGATCTCTCCTTTTAATACAAAAGCCATATATATTACCTTATTCTATTAACCTTGTCAGCAATCTCTTGTTGCTTTTCAGCAATCTTTTCCTTCATATCGGCCTCTTCTTCATTGATTGCATTTTGCAAAGAACCTTGCCCAATTTTTGCTACTCCTGCGGCCGCATTAACAAATACTGCCTTAATCACATCGCCTTCAGCAAAAACATTGTCAATTCCGTATCCTAGCCCAGCACTTCCTTTTAATGCCCTGAAGAATTTTAATAAAACATTATCTGGCTGAATTGTTTTCCCAATAGTCTTTCTGCTAAAATGATAGAAGGCTGGCAACCAACCAGCGGCAATGTATCCGGCTGATGACTTTGCTCGCTTAACAAACTTATTATAGAACTGGCTTGCTGTCCCTCCCTTTTTGCCCTTACCCGGCCCTGCCAATTTAGCTGGAAACTTATTGTAGAATCCTAATCTTTTTCCTCTAGCAAGCCTCCAATTTGCAATCTTGAAAGCCTCTTGACTACCCATATAATTAACAGTTGCTTGCTTCTGTGTTGTCTTTCCACCCTTGCTTAGTGCAACATACTCACCCCTTTTCTTTGTCTTTTTAACATAAGAAGCCGTAACTGTTTCAACCGCTTTCATATCATCGACAATATCTTCTGGGTCTGATCTTTTTGTTAGCTTGCTTGCCCTTGCACAAATGTTAGCCGCCCTGCGATTAAGCTCATTGATTCTGTCTCGGCGTGTGAGGTCTAAGTATAGGTCAATCGTCCTATTAAACTCCGTCACATCTAATTTGAATAGATTGCCCATAAACTTCTTCTTTGTGTTAAACTATACCCAATAGCCTCTCTAGGTTTTCCCTATCCTCACCTATCTCTGTAAGCACCCGCCGGCACTTCGCTCCATTTTGCCATAGATAGGTATGAGTTGCTTGAGTTATTAGGGCTAAAGGAATGTTCCATAAGATATAATCTATGCTCCAACCGGTTCGTTCTGCCAACGAGAACACAAAACTTGCTGTTCCCGCTGGCGTTAGGCGTTTCCCAAGTCTGGCTGATGAGGGGCTGGGATAACATCAACTCTGCCTTTTTGAGCTTCGTCCAAAATGCTAGAGACGATTTGAGTGGCTATATCTCGATCTGCTTCTGTCTTGCCCTCAATAAAGTCCATAATTTTTTCACGAAACAAGTCCCGATTCCAAGCCAGTTTGATCGCTTCTTTCCTACTCTTGGCAATTTGGATGTGCATATAGATGAACGACCATATAAAGTAGATCGAGGAGTCGTTATCGTCCCTTACTTGCAAAAGGAGCAAGCGAGAGCCTTCCGTATAGGGTGCTAGTTTCTCGCCCATAAACTCCTTTTCTGGGGATATAAAGGCCGAGTTTAGTTCTTCATCGAGGGATATGCTCATAGATGCTTTAGGATTGCCCTTCTTTGTTCCGAGGTTGCGTTTTCTGAGATGAGTAGAGTTTGCCCGCCCCTTTGTATCACCCGCACCGGAACTGCCCTCTTGAGAAGCCCCAAGAAGGTTTCTCGGTTCTCCAAGGCCGCTCGAACATACCTAATAGGGCTTTCTGGGTCGCTCCTCATTTCTGACCAAGGGCGTTCCATTTCTGCCTTTGCCTCTGCCCCTGCCCCAGCCTCGAACCAGAAGGTAGCCTGAACCTCCCCGCTTTCTTTAATAGTTCTCGTTACTGGGTCGAGTTGTCTTGGCTTTGCCCCAAAGGAAGCAACGGCACTCGCTACTTTTATATTAGTCGTTCCCCAGTAGGCTTCGGTCATAAGTTTAGGATTTCATTAAGAGGTTTAGAACCTCTATTAAGTTACGTTCGGGTAGCCAGTAGCCGAGATATCGAGGGTCACAAAGGCATCGTTAGACTTGTTTAGCGTGATGGAGTCGATGCGAGTTGTGCCTAGAGTGGTTGCATTTGCCAACGCCGCAAGAGCCGCCCCTGCGGTCACATTGTACGAGCCAGTAATAGCAACAGAGAGTGAATAGGAGGTCGTGGCGTTGAAGTATCCGATGGCAACTATATCGCCCAAATTATTTCGCACCTCATTTTTCTCAACATTACGAGCCTCTGAAAAGCTCTGAACCAGTCCGATACCAGCTTCCCCAACCAAGCCGAAGGACAAGCCCTGCGTGCCAATAGTAACGGCCGCCATTAGATTGAAACCTCGTTAGAAAGTGTATTTTTCATAATCTCCTTTGCTTGTGTCAAATTATCGTGGGAACACCCGCACTTTAATCAGTTCCCAGATTGTAGAAAACACCGCCCCCGACACTAGCGCAACTAACCATAGCTTAGTTTTGATGGTGTGCGACTCCCTCTCTAGGGTGTCCACCTTGCCATTGATCTTGGCTGTCCATTGAGCCAGCTCGCTAGTGTGGCGTTCTATAACGGAAATTATACTTTGCTGTCTTTCTTCTATTCTTGCGATTGCCTCACGGACAACAGATAAACGCTCTTGAAGTTCTGCAACTTGGTCTGCGCTCATACTTCACAATCCTCTGCTCCTTCGCAGATTCGGACGCATAGATCGCCGTTGTTATCATAGAACTTCTCTATGTAACCCTCGGCCTCAAGCCATTTAAGCGAGGACATAAAATCCTCATAAGTATATTGGTGCATCATACCGGCTCTACTTGCTAAGCGTTTGCCCTGCGTCCTCGGCGGCTTGCATCATATCATAGTTAGGCAGGCCGGTGTTCTCGGCTGGCCGTGGCGAGCAGGAGCAGAGTAAGAGGGTGAGGAGGAGGAGGGGCATTTTAGTAGATTGCGTATTTAGCGTTTAGATACGCTTCGACTTGCTGGCGTTCTGGAGTAGTGAGGACTCGGTTATAAACAACAATTTCAGATATATAGACATTGGCTGGCTGACCAGCACTTGAATCGCTACCAAGATAGGCGGCTGATCTTGATGTGAATCCTGTTCCTGTTCCACTTACAACTTGTTGTCCGTCTCTGCGTAATTCATAATTAATACCATCATCAGATAATGTTGCAATTATTGAAGCAGTTTCGGTTGGGATTGTTTGCCCAGAGGAAGATTCAGATTCATAATAACTACCCCATTGAGTTCCACTAATAGCACTATATAAGCTACCTCCAGTTACTTCCAAAATTGCGGCGTATTGCTCTGCTGATATTGCAAGGGTTTTAATTACAGCATAGATTGTTTTGGCTGTTACAATATCATTTCCAAAAAGACTGCCTCCATCAAATAAGACTGCTGGATTAGAGCCTATAATGTTATTTGATTTTACGACAGTTCCAGATGCTGGTGTAAAATTATTTCCATTCCCACTTTGATCTGCCCAAACTGTGACAAGATTGATGCCAGTTGGGCTGTTTGTTATTGTGCCAGATGGTGCTGGGCTTTCTCCTAAGTTTGCTCCTGCAATATACCAATATGCAAAATCTTCAGTATAGTATGCTTCATTGCCATAATCTTCGTTATTTGGATTGTAAAGTTGCGTATCAAATAAAGCCCACTCAACACCACTTATATAATTAATATAATTTCCATTCGGCCCATTAAATGTTGTTAGCCCTCCAGATGCTCTTGTATATGTTCCATTAGAGGTTGTTGTTCCAGCACCGCTAATTATAATTTGACTGATAAATTGTTCTGGAGTTGTGCTTACCCCAGCATCAGCCTTGAGCCATAGAGATAGGCCAGATAGATCGGTAGGAGCAAAAGGCGTTGCGGTGCGATGCCTCCGTAGCATCTGATTCTTAGGCAAGGGGCAAGTTGCCGAATACAAGGGCATCGCCTACTCCTTAATGACTAACCCAGCTCGCCGTTCCAGCGGTTGCATATATGGCCGAAAGTGTCGTGGTCGTGAACCCGCACTCAAAGTAATCACCGCTAGATAGTGCCACCATAAAACCACCGCCAAGCGTTGTGGCTGTTGTCCCTGCGTTCACGAATAACTGCCCTGCTCCTAGATTGTAGACTGTGGCCATTTTTCGGGCAGTATTTGCAGGAACTAGTGTGGCCGAAGTTAGCGAAGTAAAACTGCCAGAAGTAATGGCCGAAGAAGATATTGCTAGGTTGGCCGTTACCGTCCCACTAATCGCAGGGAGCGAGCCAATGGTTACGCTGTTTGAGATGGATGCCGTGACTGCGCCGATTTGTGATGTGCTTGCTCCTAGCGTTACAGAACCAGCAATCGTTTGAGTTCCAGTTGGGTTGGCCGTGACTGTCCCTGCAATAGTAACAGTATTTCCCACGGTGACGCTACCAATTTGAGCCGTGCCAGTGACTAATGCAGGAAGAGTTGATAAAGATACCGGTTGCGTGTTTTGAAAAAATGTTCCATTCACAGTTACGCTCGAATTTGCAATCGTCACGCCGTGGGTCACACAAGAGCCGATGGTTATAGAGTTGCCAATCGTAACAGAGGAAATGCTAATCGGAACTGTACCGCTGATGGAGGCAGTGACGCTTCCAATCTGTGCCGTTCCTGCTCCGATGGTGACTGTGCCTGCTCCAATCGTCACAACTCCGATTCGGTTTGTGCCAGCGGGGAGAGCAGAGCCGATAGTAACCGTGCCAGAGATGGGGAGAGGGTTTGCATCGCCAACAATCACCGCATTTTCTCCATCTATATCTGTTTTGAATAAAACATTTTTAAGAAAAGTATCGTCAGTTCCTCCAACAAATTGAATTGGAAGGTCTGTTATAACGCCAACACCTCCATTATTAGTAATAAATTTTGGAATGACTGGTATTCCAGTAATTGATGCCGTGTCTTGACCGATGCCCTTAGTAACCGTTGTTTGCGGAACATTCGCCGTCACCGTGCCAGAGATGGCTGGGAGAGATGGGATTGAAACAACGCTCCCACTGACTGCGCTTCGCATATCTGTAATCGCTTGAGTGCCAAGGCTAACAACCGTGTGGGCGGTGATGTGTTGCCCACTTGAAAGAATGGTTGAAAGCGTAGTTGCTGACTGGTTGCCGTCTAAAATAGAAAGTGCCATATAGCCTTATCCCTTGTTAAATGACTGCCACATACATTGAGTTTTGTCTCTGTGAGAAGTTCAAAGACCGCAAGCCATCGTCTAGTTCTGATGGGGTGCATATAAGGCTAATCTTCAACCCCCTTTGCCAAGCCCTTTTAGCCGTTCTAATGGTTGGGGTTTGACCAGTAATGCGAGCCGTATAAACCTTTGTATCGACTATATTGTTTTGAATCTTGGTAAAGAGGGGCTTGGTTTCAGAATAGAAAGCCTCAAAGATTGAACAGTATTCAGAGTCAAAAGCCTCTTGGCTAATCTTGGCCGCTGTGTCGGAGTAGTCGATTGTAACGGCTACTTCATACACTCCGGTATAGTTTCCAAGCAACTGTCCCCCAACCGATGCCGAGATTGTGGCTGATGGGAATAGCTTTGCCCCCACCCGATTAGTCTTATAGACATTGAGATTGGGGATGTTCGCAAGAAGATTCTCTAAAGCATCCTCCACATTGATTTGAACGCTGTTGTTCATTTCTTTGCAGTTGCCGTGATGTCTAAAGTCATCGCCCTTGACCAAGTTCGGTTTTGACTTATCACGGCGGGATTATCCCCAGTCACCTTTGCCACATAGAAAGTAATATTTGAATTAGCTGTAAGATAGCTTGCCAAGTCTGGGTCACGATAGAGTTGTTCTAGGATGTCATAAAACTTGGCATCGAAGTCGGCTCTTGCAGTAGTGTCTGCCCTTGCCACATAGGTAATAGAGGCAGGGGCTTTGAATACACCAGAGAAAGGCACAAGCTCCTCTCCGCTGATGGTGGATTGAACCGTGACGCTAGGCATCGTGCGAGCTGTTCCCCTCTCGCTAGTAAAGAAGTTCACGCCAGTAATACCAGAGACAACATTAAGGAGGGCGTTCTCAACCTCCCTCTCTATTGAGGCCATTAGGTTGTAATTTCCGCAAGTTCGATGGTGTAGGAAAGGCCATCTGTGCTTTGCGAAAATCCTCCGATCATACGCTCCACCCCGCTAACTGTGCAAAGAGAGCCGATAACTGGGGCAGAGATTCCAGAAGCCAAAACAACAAGGCTCTGGGTGACTCTAAATACCTCCCCGCCTATTTCAAGTTCGCTTGCTGTGGATAGGTCGGTAACAGAAGCAGAAACAGAGGACGAACCCAAGCCAGTAACGGATTGGTATAGGTCTTGAATCATATAGGACAAGTCCGTTGCAAAGTAGGAGGTGCTGATTGTTCCAGCCATAAAATCACCTCCTATGTCAATCCATCCTAAACATACCCTCAAAGTCGAAAATATTATCAGTTTCCCACTCGTTCTTTTGGGGGAAGAAGGCAGTAGGTTTGCCCCTTCTCACTACTGACGCAAGAATGATCGGGGTGCTATTGATAGCCCAGAAATCTTTTGCCCCTCTGATTGCCTTCGCCATCTCTGAAACACTTGGTGCGGTATAGGTAGAAAGTCCTTGAATCTGAATCTCTGGTGGGGTCATCACATAGAAGTTGTCCTTGCCCATATCAGTTCTTGCCTTGGTGATTATGTCGAGAGGATTGCGATAGAATCCTTGACTATTGCCAAAGGCGGCCACTAGATTGTAAGTCTCTGGAAGTCCCTCGGCTGGTTTATCGTCCAGCTTATCTAAAATAATGTTCGTCTTATCTGCATCCTTAATCTCTGGATGGCTATACACAAAATCAGTCCAACTTCTTTTGCTCTTGCGATATTCCTCATAACGATTTGGCCATACTTCCAAATCAATAATATCCCCCTTGCTTCCGGCCTTCACATAACTAACTAAATCAAAGACTGAATGATATTGAGGCAAGCAATCAAAGAAAACTTCGTGGCCTTGGTCGGCTAGATGTTTGGCGGCTGGCAAGCAACGAAGCACATCCCCCAACCTCTGCGAATACTTAATAGTTTTAACACTCATCGGCAACGCTCTTATCTGTTATAAATGGTAAATAATCTCTCAACCTAACTGGGTTAGTGGTTTGTTGTAGCCTTTCCCATCCCTCGACTAGCCCCTTATACCCATAGAAATCTTCCTTGAATTGGGCTTGCTCCTTTATGGCGTAGGCGAAGTGGTCGAAGGTTAGCCCCCAAGTTTCTGTCACTCCCCTCGGAATCATCATCGACTGGACATTAAGTTTGGGCGGTTCGTGGCTGATAAAGTGAACATCCTTGCCCCACTTCCAAGCCCTAAACCATTCGTACCAATGCGAACCAAATCCTTCCCTAGTCACAACTTTTTTATTCTGCCCCACATAATAATTGCAATGGAACTGCATCGCTCGCCCTTCCTCGCAACCCTTGAGATGCCCAAAGATTGCTTCTAGCTGGTCGGCTCTCCATATCTCATCGGAATCAATCTCCATCACAACGCCATTCTCCACCCCCTTCAATGCCTCGTTAATCATCGCTAGCTTGCCGAGGAAGGGCTTTGCTTGCCAATAGACTGAAACATTCTTGCCCCTAATGCTCTCAAGATATTCGTGCGTTCCATCCACGCTCACAAAGTTCTTATGGTACTTCTCTGGAACTTGCTTGCACCAGCGGGTGCATCCAAGAGGCTCGGCCACTCCCTCGACAATCCTCCACTCCCACGGAATCTTTAACTTCTGAAACTCTGCTAGATGCCTTTGGATGTAGGGCATCCCATTGAGGACGATGGTAAAGATGGTTAGCATAATTGGAAGATGGCCGAGCCGTTGCGGAGGGTTAAATCCTCCCAGAGCAGTTTGGCAAATCCCTTGAGCTTGTGGTAGTTGGTGTGGTTCTTTATGTCGTTCACATCGTCTAGTGCGATGATTGCCTTATCTGCTAGGAAGGGACGGACGCAACGCAATTCTGCCTCACCCGAAAATGGCGAACCATCAATTAGCACAAAATCAAAGTCTACATTATGCTCAAAGTGAATGTCCTCGATGGCGTTGGTTGAATAAGGAAAGGCGGTTTCTAGGCAGACATTGTGCCAGCCCAGAACTGTTTCGAGTGGGTATTGGTTGAGATTTGTTTTGGTGGTTCGATAGAATTGCTCGATGTCGTTCTTGTTCATCCAGAGCTTTGATAGGGTTGCCGTGCCGTTGATGGCAACACCACCTCTTGCAGATAGGTTCATCGAATGACGGCCTATGCGGTCTGGGTGGTTCTCAATGCTGAATAGCTTTTTGGTTCTGATACATTGAGTTGAGCCATCCCCAGTTCCTCCCCCGATCTCTAACCCAACCTCAAGCCCGTCGCTATATTTTGAAAGGGCTTGGCCAAAGGGGTCGTGGATGCTTATTTCTTGCACTTTGCGTACCCAGTAAGAGCCTTAACAATCACATATTGAATGACAGCTTCCTTGTCGTGCTTCAACGCAATCATCCCGCACTCATACAAATCTTTCTCCGCTTTTTCGTCATAGGTAATATCAACCTTCACATACTTGGTGGGGTCGGGGCGAGACTTCCCGAATTTAATCATACCGAGCCCGCTGGTATCTTCCCACTTTTTTGCTTTCCTACATCCAATTATTTGTTTTGCGTTTTTCATAGATTGCTTTTCCTTTCTCGTAGAACTCCGGCTTGTTGTGGTTCTTTAGTTGTTCGTCTGGTTGGCCGCCAGTAAACATAGGGTTATCGTGCTTAAACTGGATATGTCTAGCATCAACCACGGCTTGTTCTGCATAGGCTCTATCCGTGAACTCGTTATCCGAGTAAATGCCGTCCGAGTCTTGGTAGTCGGGGTGGAATAGATGCCCTTGCTTCTTGAGCCTCGATTGCGTCAGAATCGCCATACAAAGGAGTTTGTCTTGTCGTAGGCCATCTGATACTGCCAGCACTTTCTCCCCCGCTGTATCCCCCATAGCGGTCGAAATTAGGGCATCCCAATGGCGGGGTGGTGTCCAGTCATCGCTCATTTGAATGATGATATCCCCTTTGGCTAACTTTGCCCCTGCGTTCCAAGCGTTGACGATGCCTCCGGGATTCACTCGGATTGCTTGGTGGGGGGTGTAGTCAACGGCCTCATCGTGATCTACCATAAACAACCATTCAACCTCTAGGGGTTTTTGGGCTAGGGAAAGCCATTGCCAGCGTCTTTGCCAAGCTACTTGCGGCCTCCCCTTGGTTGCGTGGATAATGCTGATCTTGGGGGCGGGTCGCATCTTCTTAATCTTTTCAGCTTCGCCATCCTCTCCCACACACACCGAAGCCGTCTCGTATAAGTCCATCGCTTGCCAGTTGTAGATTGCTTCGACAAGATTCCAGTAGTGGGTTTTAGGTCTATGCAAAGTCATACAAGCCCTTGCCGAGCCGTAGGTCTTTATCCAGTTGCCCTTCCCTGCCCAATGGTTTGCTATATAAAAATAAGCCTCTCGGCGGTCTGGTTGTAGGGCTACTGCTTGCCCTAGATAAGAAAGCCTCTCATTGTCTGGAACGCATCGGCCAAGATTGCAAAGCACATCATAGCGAAGCGTATCCTCTAGCTCTGAAAAGGCTAAGGCTCGCAAGCTAGAATCAATACACTTGTCCATCTGATTTGATAGGAAGTATTCTTGTGCTTGGTAGTAAAGGGCGTTGGGGGCGGTGGAAAGCGTGTCGGCTAAAATGTTAAAGTTCCTTTCCGCACTTTTGGCCTTATAGCCGTTAGGTTTGTGGATTCTGAAAATCTTATCTAGCCCAATAGTCTTGTTTGGCTCTTTAGTAACAAGCATTTCGTGGACTCGGTTCTTCCAATTACAAGTCCCCCTCTTGGAGATTTCTTCTCGGAGGGGCAACAAACCAGCATTTTCAACCCAATATTTTAACGCTACTAAATGAGCGTCTTTCTCAACGGCAAGGTCAATAGCTTCTTCGACAACCTTTGCCCCATCCTCGGCCATTACATCGTCAGCATCTACCCATAAACACCACTCGTTTGAACACGCACCAAGAGCCGTGTTCCTTGCCGTAGCAAAATCGTCTATGTGAGGCCAATCAGTTCTTTGATTCTGGTAGTGAACGATTTTCGCACCCAGAGCTTTTGCAATTTCTTCTGTTTTGTCTGGGACAAGATTCCCCCTAGCGATGCAGACAACAAGCTCCGCTGAAATGGGTTTGAAACTTTCCAAACATCGGCCAATGTATTCTTCTTCATTGCCTGCAATTAAATAGGTGGAGATAGGATATTTCAAGGGGATTTCGAGGTTGAGGATTTTAGTTCATAAGGATGTCAAAAAGAAAAGGGGGGAGAGCTTTCGCCCTCCCCCCATTCCTATGAAACAACCAACAATTCTTTAGGCGAAGTTTGTGGTGATACGAACCGCCGCATTCGGGTCAATCACGACCTCATCGGTGTTCATACGCACCCGCAACACTTGGCTACGGCGAGCTTCGTCACGATAGCTTTCAGAGACGAAACCACCAGCCGAGTCACCCGACCAGACCAAGGTGCGTCCGATTCCACCAGCGGTGAACTCACCACCAGCAATCTGACCTACGATGATCTTAGTATCTGGAACAACGAACGAACCAGAATAGGTTTTGTTCTTGCCAGCGGTGTTGTAAGCCGCACGGCCTACGAGCAAGTTCTGGATTCCTAGAGCCGCCGCAATTTCAGCTTCGCTCAACAACCTAGCACCAGTATTCGAGATAACTCCGAAGAACTGATTCTGGAGGAGGGTCGAGCGTCTGATCAACTCAAACACATTGGCAGACATCGCAACGCAATTCGCTTCGTAACCATATTGGGCAAGAGCCAATTTAGCCGTCGCCACATCACGAGCTACATCAACCGTTGCCACTAAGGCTTGGGTGTAGGCAACTGCACGAGTTTGATCGGCGATGGTGAAGGGAGTCGTTGCGTTCCAGAGAAGATCGGATACCCGCTTCTCGTGGGAGAGCTTCAACTGACGGAGCAAGAACTTTGCTGTTTCAGACTCGTAGGCGAAGAAACGATTTAAGTCCTTGGCCGCATCATCCGGAATTAGCTCTTCTAGACCTACCTCGTTCGTTGCGTAGTTTGCCGAGCTGAAGGAACGGATGCCACGAGAATAGCTCGAGCCGCTTTCACGAGCTAGAGCATTGTTGGTCAAGAGTTCCCCACCAGCCAACTGAACTTTGAGGTATGTTCCAGCCTTTGCATCTACATTCTGCAAGGGGAGGAGTTGCGAACCGATCAAACCGATGTCGGCTTGAGGAGCTTCGATCAACGCTTGGCTGATGTCTGCCCGAATAGTTGTGCCGCCGTTTACATATGCCATATATTTTAGTCTTTCTTTTTTAGGTTAAATTACTGGGTTAAGGGAACTGCGACTTCGATGACTGCATCAGCCGCACCCGCTTCGAGGGCAACTCCGACGATGCCAGTATTGGCGGCCGCCGTTGTTACAAGGCCAGAACCAGTCGTGGCTACCAAGCCTCCGATGGCAATCGCCGTCTCGCAATTTGCAAAAAAGGTTGGGTAGAACAGCTTGACCGCTCCGTTGTCGCCAGCCGCTACATCGCTAATGGTAGAACCAATGCAACGAGCAGAACCGGAAACAGCCGCACGAGCCGTGCCGTCCGTGTGAATCTCTGCGAATCGGTAAGCCGAGATCGCCGAGGCAAAGTTAAAGGTGCGAACTGCACCACCGTCAATATTTGTAGCCATTTTAGTATTATCCTTCTTTAGAGTTTCGTAATACCACGAGACAATGCCTCGGTGTATTCGGTTGGGTTAGATAGCATCACGGCTTTCATTGCCTTGAGCTTGCTTGTTCCGTAGTCGCTATGGGCGGCCACGAGAGCTTCAAAAGTTTTGGGTTCTTCCTTTTTCTGGGAAAGAACTTCGATTGAGGGTGAGGCGGGGATGGGCTTGATGCCAAACTCGGTCAGAACTTTCTTCACCACTTCGCTCATCTCCTCTTGCTTTTCCTCATCAACAGATTCGCCTTCGGCTTTTGCACCCTCGGCAACTGCCTTATCTTCTTTGGCAACAGCTTGCTCGTCTACAGGGGCTTCGGCCATCTTTTCGTTCTTGGGTTTCATCGAATCTTCAATGGCCGCTAGGCGAACCTTGATGTCCTCGATATCTTTCATATAATTGTTTTCCATATTTGTTTTGTCCTTTTTGTCAAGTGGAGATTCCTCCACGGCTTCTTTGGTTACGGCTGGGATGGTCTTGCCTCCCTGCACATAACCGAGTTTTTCCATAAACTTCACCATCTCCTCGAATAATCCATTCGTGGCGGCTGGGCTGGAAACTAAATCAGCAGAGGCGATGCTCTGGGGGCGAATGTAATCCTTGCCGTCAATCGTCTCGGACTCATTCACAAAGGCTAGGGAAACTCCGAACTGGTCGGGGGCTTCGGAGGCCATCTCTTTGATTAGGCCATAGTGGGGGGAGTTGCGTAGTAAGCGAAGGTCGGCCACCAGCTTATCTCCATCGATGCGGGGGTTGCGGGCAAAGCCGACAACTGCGTCCAATCCGCTTCCGTGGTTCATCTTAACCTTCACACCATTCTTGGCGTTGCTCATAAGTTTGAGGGCGGTTTCTAGGCTGGTCTTATCCACGAAAAGGTCGTGTCCTTTAGCCTCTCCCACCTCCAAAATGCTCACTCCCCCTAGTTCCATTTCCTCCATCTCCTCATCCCTATAAGTAGAATAGGCAACCGCCGCCCTCTGAGTTTCATCTGGGAACTTGGATACTGCCTCTTCGTCACCCATAAAGCGGGATACAAAGTCTTGTTCGGATTCGTCTGCGGAAGGTAGGGGTAAAGGCATAAATGCCTAGATTATGTCAAAGGAGATCGCCGTCTGCCGCTCGGTATGACTTCTTAACCTCACCCCCACCAGCCATCTTTAGAAACTTGTTCACTCTAGCCATCGCCCAAGCGTTCCTTGAATTGGGTTTGCCCCCGCTGATAGTAGGTCGGAAGCTAGTCGAGAACGCACCCGCCCCCCTGCGAAACACTTTCTTTAATGCTCCAAGGCTAGGGGCTTTCCTTGAGGGATGCTTGTCCTTGAACTCGGCAATCTTATTCTTTAGGGCTTCTTCGTTCTGTTCTGAAATCTCAATGTCGCCAGCCTTGCTCCGGGTCGATGCCGTGCCTTTTGGGTTTTCCTTTGAGCCTTTGATTCTCTCTTTAGGAGGGGCAGGGGTTTGGCTTACTGGTCGGGCTAGTTCTTCTTTCTTGTCCGTAATCGGCCCGCCTACAATCCAAGCGTCGCAAGTCCTTTTGGCCGCACACTTAAAATCAAAAATCTCGCAGTAACCAAGATCGCCACCAACTGCTACTTCATTCGCATCCTCACCAATCCCCTTCTTAATACATCCAAGGAGTTTGCTTGTTTGGTTAAAAGCCGCACAATTACCACAAAGCATCTTCTTTGCCGTGACTACATCGCCTTGGAACTCGTCTGCCTTGGCCTTCCAGTAGTCCTCATTTGGTTCGTTTGGATTGGCTGGGCCGTAGTTTGCATCGTCCACGGCTGTCTGCCTATTGGCTAGATTTGTTTTGATGTCTTGGGTTGCGATTGGGCAAGAGGCTGGTTCTGCTAGTTCTTTCTTGTCCCTTGCCTCCATCTGACCAACCACTTTCCTTGCCCAAGCATAACCAGCATCTCCACCCCAGCCGTGCCACGCCTGCCAGCCCTTCCCCTCCTCATCCCAAGTTGCGCCCTTCTTATCGACTTCGTGCCTATCGAAAAATGCTTTCATTCTGCGAACTGTGTCGGGCGACATCTTCACCCCATTGATTAAATCTCTAGCCCTAGCGATGCCAACAGGGGTCATCCCCCTTTGGCTGGATGGTTTCGTCTCCCGCACATCCAAGGCTCTTTTAGCGGCCTCCCTAGCTCCTTCTGGTGGGGTAAAATCAATCCCATCGTATTTTGCCAACTCAATCCCACCCATCATCCCCTCAATCAGCATCTTAATAGAAGCTGGGTCGAGGCTTTCTAAAATCTCTAAACTACTTTTTTTTTGTGATGTTGCCGTGGGGGCGGTCGGTGGTGTGGTGGGTTCTGGGGCTGGGGGTGTTGAGCCTCCCGAAGAATCCCCTTCTTGGTCTTTTGCGATCTGCTGTTTCTCTTCTTTGGTCGTGGGGATAGTTGTGCCAATGTTGACTCCCGCCACGATTGCCCTTGCTTGGTCTGGGCTGATGGTTGGGAAGGCCGCCGTGATAATAGATACTGCACCTTCCTTGGAAACTGCGCCCATCGCCACGGCATTGATAACATTGATAAGAGAGGCAACTTGCGCTCCATTGAGTGAAGCACCGCCAAGCATATCCTCGTCCGAGGGTTGTCCTGCGGGTTTCTGTTCGCCCTCGGCTGGGGTTGCTTGTGCTTGTTGGGAATCTCTGGTCAATCCCTCTGCGGCGATGTCGGAAATTGTATCTGCTGAAACTTCGTATTCACTTGCCAAATCCTTGACTAACTTGGCCTCAATCGCCCTTTGTCTCATAGCACTTTCAAAATCTTGCCCTCGCTCTGCGTAGATGTCGGCGGCGGTGCGGAGTCCGGTCTTGAACTCGGAGATGGCTGAGGCTGATTCTCTGCCTAAATCAATAGATACATTAGCCCCGAAATTGAATATGCCCTTGGTTGTTCTGCTTCCCAAATTGTTTTCGATCAATCCACGAGAGACGGCATCGGCAAGTACGATGTTTTTGATTGGTCGCAGAACCTTGTCATCGATAAGCTTCTGGTATCTGCGGAAGGTGCGCCCTGCTTGTTGCATCTCAAGTCTTGCAGTCGGGCCAGACATAGCGGATGGGTCAACGGCGAAGCTGTAAGGGATGCCAAGGCCAAGGCAGATATTGCGGAGGAGAATCTTGTGAAACTCTGCAAACGCACCAGAGGGACGGCTCGGCCCATCGGGAAACACAATATCTTCACCCGGTTCTAGGTAGGAGATTTTGCCCGACTCAATCGCTTCTAGCTTAATCGTATCGCCATTAACATTCTCATCGTTTGTGAGCGTGGAGAGGTCGGAGGCATTGTTGTTATTCCTGCGAACAACTGCGGATTGAGAAGAGGCAACTCGTGCCGCCATCTTCTCAAAGTTCACGATATCGTAAATGTCCGTGCAGTCGTTGATAGCAGTATGGAAAGCACTTACTCCCCGATATTGATCGATGCGAAGTGGGTCGAATAGGTGAAAGGCTTGGCTTGCGGGGATGGTTGCTTGGTAGGTGTAGAAATCCCCGATGCTCCTTGAATAAATATCATAAGCCGAGGGTGCGCCAGTCGTTCGGTCTATATGGATTCCACCGATCAAATCTAGGCTTGTATAAACCTTGAATGGGTCGCCCACTCGGTCTGCTTCGATGCCTTGGAGTTTAAGATCGCCTTCCTTGTCTCGCACTAGGGCAAAAAGAAAGTCTCCATCTCGGAGCATACTCATCACCGCTACTTGCATAAGGGTTGAGCCGGTGTGCCTTGTTGAGATGTCACACTTGTCCCACCACTCTGACCAGTATGCTTCTACATCGCTGTTCACTTCGGGATTCTCAGTTCGGGCTTGGTAGGAGATGTTTGCGGCTGTATGACTGGCGAACTTCATAAGGATGGAGCGAACAAGGCCAACATTCTCTGCCAAGTCCCTCGCCCTTTTCATTAACTCTACTCGGTCGTAATTAGAACGATAATCTTCCGCACCAGAAAGCGAACTCGGCCCTTTGCGTTCCCTTGTATATTTGACTGCGTCGTAAGAGAAGTTGACGAGCTTCTGCCGTGCAATCATCCGATTAACTGCCCCTTGCGGGTTCAGAAAGGCAACCGCTTTATCGATTAAGTTTAGCTGGGCTTTTTTCACGAGAAGTTGGCGTAGGTCGTGCGGATACGAGTGCCGTTGACAGACTGGATGGCAAGGGTTAACTCTGCGATGGTATCACGAACTTCCCCAAGATTCGCCCTCGAAAAAGAGCGTCCCGCTATCGAATAGCTTGACCCAGCCACCGCAATCGCTTCTAGGCAAGTGATATATTTATCACGCAACGAAGTTAGGGTGGCAAGGGGTAGCCCAATGAAATCACCCTTCGCCATTCTCAACCTCCTCTGTCAAACTTGCGGGTGAAACTTTGAGCCGTCCGTGGAGTGCCGCCCCCACGATGTTCATACATTCGCAATCCATTAAATGATTATGCTTCCCAATTTGCTTCCACACAAGTCTTTCCCTGCCAGTCATCGGGTTCTTCACCCTCACCTTCACCTCTGCTTCGATATGAACCTTCCAGACATCGGGCGTATCTAGGGCGATAAAGCCCTCCTCTTTGAGAAGTTGGGAAAGGATGTCTTTGATGGATGGGTTAGACCATCGCCAAATCGGGCAGAGCTTCCACTTCCACCCTGCCTTTGATTGAACTGCCTTACCAGAGAAGGGGTCGCCATTTGCAATTCGAGCGTATGGCCTTTGAACCTTCTGCTCGTTCACGATCTCGGAAAAGCTGGTTTTGTCCGAGCCAACCAACGCAACCCAGCCTTGCTTACAGCAGTTTAGATATACCTCTCTGGTCTGATCGCCCGAGTCAATTAGAACGCACTTATCCTCAACGCCAAACTCATCTTGTTTTGCCTTTATGTCGCCCCAAGTTTCTAGTCTACCCGCCCACACAAGTCTTGGTTTGCCATCCAAATCCCAAGCCCTCACTACGCACCAAGCGTGGAAGCCCCCCGCCTCTTGAATGTCGCAACTCATAATCAGCTTATCGCCCATCCTTACCTCGCCCATCTTATAAGCTCCGGGAACGATCTGCATCTTTTCTGATTCGTGTTCCATCCAAGGCTCGGCAAGAACTCGGTTCACAAAATCTTGCAGGCCGATAATCCCGCTGTGCTTATCTTGCAGGAACTTCACCGCTAAACTTCCGAAGCTAACCCACGGAGCGTATAGGCCGTTGAGGTGATAGGAGCGTCTAGCTGGTTCGCCCTTGGGATTGGTTGCCCTCCACTCCCCCTCTCGGAGCATCTTGGTTTTCTGGCCATCTTGAATCTTGCCCTTGCACCCCTCGCATTCGTAGTAGGTGGAGCTTTTAACTAGGGCGTAATCATAAACGCCATCTTCTATCTTGGCCGCTTCGTCCCACTTCACTTGCCCCCAAATTAGTTTTTGTTTCAATCCACAATGAGGGCAAGGCACAAAATAGAATCGCATATCTCCCTTCTGCCATTCAGCCCAGATTATTGAGTCCGCAGTTGTCGGGGTGCTGGTTGCTATGATGAGATGATTAGGATAGGTGCTGACTCGTGCCTCTGCTAACTGCACCGGATTGGCTTCCCTCCCCGACCCTGCTTGCTCTGGAAACTTGTCCACCTCATCCATACAGAGTAACGCAATCGAGCGACTAGAAAGAGCCGAGGCACTTGTTCCTGCCCACCAGACCGAGCATCGCTTAAAATGTTGCTCTAGGATTTTGATTCGGTCTGTATTTTCTGGCCGTTCTTTGGCTAAGGCTGGGCAGTCATCCACCATCGGAAGCCAGCGGGTTTCTGTAAATGATCGAGCCAGATGTTCCGAGGGCATTACCCACAAGACCGGGCAAGGCCGTTCTGCTACTCGGTAGGCTAGGCCAGCGAGAATCGTTGTCGTCTTTGAGGTCTGCGCTCCCCATACCAACACAACCCTCCGAATCGAATCATCACCAAAAGCCTCTAGGGGTTCACGGACATAGGGCGTGAGGGTTGTCGAATAAGCTCCGGGTATGTTCGTTACCCTCGCCGAGAGCGTGAGGTTTTTCTCTGCCCACTCTGGGATTGATAGTTGCTCTCTTGGCTCAAAGAAACTACGGCTGAATGCCCCGATATTCATCTCTTAACTAGATAATCTTTTGCATAAGCCCACGCTGGGTTCATGTGGATTTTATGGTGGCAATCAAAACACACCGCCAAGAAAAACTCTACCTCGTTTAGTCTATCCCCAAATCTCCCTCGCCTATGGTGAACTTGGCTCGCCATCTTGCTCTGGCAAACTTGGCAGACCGGCGTGTTGCCTAGAAACTTCTCTCGCACATCAGAATAGACCTCATTTTGTTTTCTTCTTTTGGCAGACACTCGGCGTAGTTTCCCGCCTCGCTTGAGTGGGGTTTTGCGTTTAAGGGGCGAGCGTTTCATTCGTCAAAGAACGGCAGAATCAATCCTAGCAAGCCGAGGGTGGCAAGGATGATAAGGAAACATTCGTTCACTTTTTAATCCACTTCCCGATGCACTCAAATAAAGTAGCGAGCAGATAGGCGAGAATAATGCAAGCCCAGAACGCTACATTGAGTAGCACGATTCCAAGCACTATCCCGACCCCTATTTTTAATCCTAGTATCATTTAAACGCCCCCTCTGCTTTCTGGATGGTAACGAAGATTTGATTGATTCCGTCTTGGATGGCTTGCTTTGCACATTCTGGGTCTGATGGGTTTGCTCTGGCCGCTAGGCTCGAAGGAAGGGCATCCAGAAGCGATCTGATTGCTCCGTGCCACTTCGTTATCCATTCCTGCACTTCCCCCATCCGAACTGTGACTCGGCTCACTTCTTCCCATCGAGCGTGTTCCATTTCGGCTTCTGCGACTCGCTTTTTTGCTTCGCCCCATCCTTGAACCGCCGCTCTCATAGCGACTGGGTTTTTGTTTGTTGCCGCCGTAGCTACCAATGAGTAAGCAACTACCTCGGCGTTCTTGGCTCGATTCAATCGTCCAAGCGAGGTTTTCGATACAGACAACTCGGCATCCGAGTCCTTCGATGGCTCGGAGGAGTTCGGGGATGGTATCAAACTGATCTCGGTCTTGCTCACCCTCTTTTGATTGCTCAACTTCCAACGCTCGGCATCGTTCACGCTTGTTAGGGGCATTCCAGCCTTTACGAACTTGGAGATTGCCGCCCTTGAGACATTCCACTTTTGAGCGAGGTCGGTTTGCCTTATCATTCTTCACAAGGGCTTCCCACACGCCAAACACTTCTCGCCCCCTCCACTCTCTGTTTCCTCTGGCATACTCGCCTCCATCATCTTACTAATCTCCTCTAAGCTAAATCCGGTAATATCCACATCAATCTCCCCCACATCGATCTCTTCCAAGATGTCCTTCAGCTTAGGCATATCAAACTCTCCGCTTAACTTGTTTAGAGCGATGTTGGCCGCCTTCTCTTGTGCCTCATCCAACCACACCGCCCATACCTCGACCTCATCTTTCCCAAGTGCCGAATAGCACTTTAGCCTTTGGTGGCCTCCTACGATGTTGCCAGTCTTGGCGTTCCAAGTGATAGGTTGAAGATTCCCAAGCTCGCTCAAGGATTTTGTGAGCCTACCCAATGAGTCAGAAGAGATTGTCCGAGGATTGTATTTTGCTGGTGAAAGCTCGGAGATTTTCTTGGAAATTAGGCAGGGATATTTCATTGGTCTAAAAAGTTACGCAGATTTTTACTTGTAAGTTGTTAACTAAAAGATTCTTAGGTTAACTCGTACAAAAAAGTCGCGGTCGGAACC
>Ga0209400_1000599_pt1 | contig 31458 bp, 26 predicted proteins | sample M_130807_EF_Meta_FD_187313 | JGI IMG/M metagenome (GOLD analysis project Ga0209400, IMG submission 187313) | Freshwater microbial communities from Lake Montjoie, Canada to study carbon cycling - M_130807_EF_MetaG (SPAdes) (version 2) | ecosystem: Environmental > Aquatic > Freshwater > Lake... | reverse complement strand
CAGCGATCGCGAAATCCGCCAGGCGAGAATGCCGCTATTCTCGAGCAGGTGACTACTGGTGAGAGCGGGAATCGACAGCCGGGATTTGATGAATTTGATCATCAAGCCACCCGCGATTCCGAGCGGGGTGAGCTTGCGACGAAACATCATCAGCAGCAATCCGCAGAGGAAAATCAACCACGGCAGGAAAAGTGTTAGAGCCAGAAACAGCACCACGTGGATGCCATTGTGCGCGGCGTTGTAAGTTCCCCAGGCACTGCCTGCCGAGGAAATAAAGGCAGCGAGGCCGAGAATCGCGGTTAGCAATGCCAAGCCTGCGGTCAGCCGATGGCCGATGGCGGGACGACCCTCGGCGGTGGCCCAAAGCAGCAGCCCACGTCGTTTGCGGGTTAGCGAATCACCTTTGATCTTGCGGATATCCTGAATCAGTTCGCCGCGCGGGGATGCCATGTCCTTGTCCGCGACGGCGATCTCGAAGTCGATCAGATATTGCAGCGTCCAGCGCCGCGGTGTTGTGCCGGGGCGGTTCATTTCAGGGGATGGTCGCCGCGAGTTTGTTGACCGCCTGTGGGTAGATCCGATGCTCCTGCTGTTGGATCCGTGCGTGAAGGATCGTGGCGGTGTCGTCAGGCAATACCGGGACTGCGGCTTGCAGAATGATTTCGCCGCTGTCCATGCCGGCATCGACATAATGCACCGTGCAGCCGGTTTCGGCGACCCCGGCGTCGAGCGCCTGTTTCCATGCCTCCAGACCGGGAAAAGCGGGCAGCAGGGAAGGGTGGATGTTGATGATTCTGCCGGGAAAGGCGTCCAGCAAGGGTGATTTGATCATTCGCATGAAACCGGCCAGACAGACCAGGTCCACGGCGGCTTTTTTCAATGTCCCGGCAGTTTCCTGCTGGGCTTCGAGGGGAAACCTGCTGGCGCAACCACGACAGTCGATCAAGCCCGTGGGAATGTTGGCATTGCGAGCCCGTTCCAGGATTCCCGCACCGACGACATCACTCAGAACCAGAACGATTTGTGCATCCAAGCGGCCAGATTGGCTGGCATCGAGCAAAGCTTGAAAATTGGAGCCCGATCCGGAACCGAGCACGCCTAAACGAATTTTTCGCATGGCGCACGCTATCGCAACAGCTGATTCCAGGCAACAGGATTTGCTGGAGGCGGAGATGGGAGTCGAACCCATTCATGTCGGTTTTGCAGACCAATGCCTTCCCAGTTGGCTACTCCGCCGTTGCCGGCAATTGCGGGAATTGATGTTGTATGCGCCACTCTGACTGGTTCCTGATCAAGGGAATTATGCCAGTGTGCCGCAAGGGGAGACGAAAATAAGATGATGGCAACGCGCTTGTCAATTTGTTAGGTGATTTTTTTTCGTTTTTCAACCTGTCGTGGGATTGCTCGCCCACTTTCAATCACCTGCTTCTTTTTGTCGACCCTCGCTAAAAACCTTGACCATTCGGGGTTTCCATCCTAGGGAAACGCATGACATTCGACCAATTGGGCTTGAGCGCTGCGGTTTTGGAAGCCGTGGCGGAATCGGGCTACGAGACTCCGACCGCGATCCAGGCCCAGGCGATTCCGCTGATCCTGCAGGGGCGGGATGTCATCGGTGCCTCGCAAACCGGCACGGGAAAAACAGCGGCTTTCGCATTGCCTTCACTTTCGAAAGTCGAACGTCTCGGCAAACCGCAGATCCTGGTGCTCGAACCGACGCGCGAACTCGCCCATCAGGTGGCCGAACAGTTCATCAAATACGGCAAGCACACGGGACTGAAAACCGCGCTGCTCTACGGCGGAGTAGGCTACGGCGAACAGGCGAAGGCGCTCGAGGAGGGTGCGGATATCGTGGTCGCCACGCCAGGCCGGTTGGTCGATCATTTTTACCGCGGCACGATGCGCTTCGGCGCGCTGAAAATGCTCGTGCTCGATGAGGTGGATCGGATGCTCGACATGGGATTTCTTCCTCAGGTGCGCAAGATTGTCAACCTCTGCCCCTGGGATGAGCGCCAGACTTTGTTCTTTTCGGCGACCATGCCAGCGGCAATCCAGACCTTTGCCCAGTGGTGCCTCAAGGATCCTTTGAGCGTGGAAATCGCCCGTCGCGCCGTCGCCAGCACGGTGACCCATGCGTTTTATCCGGTGGCGATGGACCAACGCGATGAATTGTTGGTCGGACTTCTCAATGCCACGGAATGGCACAGCGTGATGATTTTCACCCGCACCCGCAAGGAAGCCGACCAGGTCACCGACATGCTGATCGAGAACGGCCACCCGAACGTGGTGGCGATGCACAGCGATGTTTCGCAAAAAGACCGGATGCTGGCCCTGCAGGGGTTCCGCGATGGCAAGTACGACGTATTGGTCGCAACCGATGTCGCCGCACGGGGCATCGATATCTCGGGTGTTTCGCACGTGATCAACTACCGCGTTCCGGAAAATGCCGAAGACTACGTGCATCGCATCGGCCGCACCGGCCGCGCGGAAGCGGAGGGCGATGCCTTCACGATTCTCACGGCGGATGAACTCGACTACGCGAAGTCGGTCGAGGTCTATGTAGGCCATAGCATTGCACGGAAGAAACTCGACGATTTTCCCTATACCTACACCGCGATGCTCGATGAAGATCCGATCCGTCAGATCCGCCGCAAGTCGTCCGGACCGCGCAAGCGGCGGTAAATCTCCCGCAAATCATTCATGCGTGTGCTCGCCGTGGATCCTGCAGTGCGCAATACCGGCTACGCGGTGCTGGAGGGCGATGCCCGGAGCCCGAAGGTCCTCGATTACGGGGTGATCAGCATTCCGGCAACCCAGGCACAATCGGTGGCCTTGGCTGCGGTGCGCAGTCATCTCTACAACCTGATCAAAAAGTGGCAACCCGATGAAGTTGCGGTCGAGGGCATCATCTATGTGCAGTCGCACAAAACCGCCATCAGCATGGGCGCGGCCCGGGCCGCCGCGCTGATCGCCGCCGCCGACCACGGACTGAAGATTTATGAATACGCCCCGCGCAAGGTGAAAATGGCGGTGGTGGGGAAGGGGACCGCCGACAAATCGCAGGTCGCGTTCATGGTCCGGGCGCTGTTGCAGCTTTCCGAAACCCCGGCCGCCGACGCCGCCGATGCGCTGGCCATCGCAATGGCGCACTTGCAGGCCGGCGATCCGCTGCGTGCGAAGTTGCTCGACCGACGTTTGCTCTAACGGAAAAATTTTTCATGCTGCAAAATGGATTCATCTCCTATGCCGACGGCCTGCTCATGCAGCAGCAAGCCGTGAGCGATCTATTGGAAAATGATGCGGTTGAAACACTGATTTTGTTAGAACATCAGCCGGTTTACACCATCGGCCGATTGCGCGATCAGTCATCCCTGGGCGACGCCTCGCGGTTGCCGCATCCGGTGGTGGAAACCAATCGCGGGGGACAGGCGACCTACCACGGCCCGGGGCAGTTGGTTGGCTATCCGATTCTCGATTTGCGCGTTCGCGGTCAGGACCTGCATGCGCATTTGCGTTGGATCGAAGACCTGCTGATCAATGCCTGCCGGGAATTCGGTGTCGAGGCCGGGCGCAGGGAAGCACTCACGGGAGTTTGGGTGCGTGATCGCAAGCTCGCCTCCATCGGAGTGGGCGTGAAAAAGTGGATCAGCATGCATGGATTCGCGATCAACATCACACCGGAATGCCTGCCGCCGTTTCTCGCCATCACCCCCTGCGGCATCGATGGCGTGATCATGACCTGCCTCAGTCACGAAGCCGGCAGGGAGATATCGGTGTCGGAGTTCGCCGACGTGGTGGTGGCGGCATTTGAGAAAAAGAACAACGCACCGTGACTTATGGCGCAGGACTTGTCATCGACCTGCGAATGCGTGACGTGAAATCGTCGGCGTTGTTCGACTCCCGGGCGATCGTGTTGATCAGTGATTGTTGCTTCAACTCGGCGAAGGGAAGTCCACGGGTGACCAGCGCGCCGCGTTCGTAGAGCATCTCGTCGGCCTTGCCATTGAGCAGCATGCGCCAGTCCCAGCGGCTTCGCTGGGCCGGCGTGCGTTGATTGCGAATGCTGGTCGTGCAGTTGGTGGTGATCGCATTGTACCAACGGGGGTTTTCGTGAATGGCATTCAGCGCCTTCACGTAATCGAGAAACATCGAACGAGCCTGTTCCTTGGAGGCGGTGGTGCGATAGAGGTAAATGTCCTCGCCCTTGCGAAAGTTCGTGCGCACCCTCATGACATCCGATTCATCAGCTGCGATGTAGGTCAGTTCGTAGCGGCGATAGAATCCGCCGATGGGTGAATAACTCTCGCCGACTTCCATGCGGGTTTCGATCGAAAAGCACACCGGCGGAGCATCCGCGAATTGAAAACTGGCGATCGGATGGGCCATCCACGGCGAGCCCCAGTAGTTGATCGCAAGGTCGAGACCGCTGAGTTGCGAAAGTCGCACCGTGCGGCTTTCCCAGCGCGGGGTGAAGTCGCTTTCCGAGCGATAGTCGAAGTTGCGCAGGTTGTGGAAAGTAATCTCGTCGTCGTGCACTTCCGCCCATCCCGTTTGTGCCACCTCGGGTTTCCAGTTGCGGTCGTTGCGGGGATGCAAGGTCGACCACCAGACGACAATCGCCAGAAAAGCGGCCGCGATGGTGCCAAGTTTGCGCCATTTTCCCGGGATGAAAACCAGCGCGGCGACAAAAGCCAGCGCGAGCAGGATTGCTGCGGTGCCGCGCGCGCCAACCCAGGGGAAATCGTAGTAGAACGCGCCGACAGCCCACAGCGCGCAGCCGGTGGCGACGAGCCAGGCCAGCACCCAGGCGAGAGCGCGAAAGGTCCTGCGAATGAGCTTGGGAAAACGCCGTGAACTCATGGGTGCTGGTGATTTTGCCGGGATGGCGGATTATCTCGACAGCAGCAGAATCCGCCGCACTTCTTGGATGGCCTGGGGATCTTGATGCGCCCCGTGGTCGGAGGGAACAATCAACTCGCTTTTTGCCCCGTCGAGATGGCTGCTCCAGTAAGGCACGATTCCATCGCTGCTGATCGGTTTGGTGTGGTCCTTGTTGCCGCCCTTGCCGCGGTCGCCCATGATCGTGTGATAGGGCACGCCCTTGGTCAGGGGCAGGGTGTTGACAGCCACCACAAAGCGGTTGTCCGGGGACAGAGTGTCCACGCTGTTCGGCATCTTGGCGGGTACTGTTTCACCTTGTGCGTTGGTGATCGTGCCCAGAACCTCCGCACCGGCTTTCAACAGTGTGAACGGGCTTTTCACCAGCTTGGATGCCAGTCGACCCATCCAATTGGAAGCCAGGTCGCTGCCCCTGTGCGGAGATGCGATGAAGATGGCGCGGCCCACCTCCGGGCGATGTTTGAAAATCAGCGAATCGGTCACCAGCTTCCGCGTTTCCGCTGAACATTTCAGGCTTTCCGGAGATTTGCCAATGGTTGACTTCCACAGCGTGTCACCGCTGTCGGTCAACATCAGGCGGGTGATCATTCCCCCCATGCTGTGGCCGATGACCACCATTTTTTGATTGAGCGGATAGCGTTTTTCAATTCCATCCAACTGGTCCCTCAGGATCGCCGCAGAATAGGGGTAGGGGTAACCGCTGGGGTAGCTGTAGAACCAGAACTGATAGCGCTTGCGGATTTGCGGATCGGCCCGCATGGCATTGAGCAGCGGCGTCCACGTTGCGGGGGTGTCCTTGAGTCCGTGGATGCAAAGCACCACTTGTTTCGAGGGGTCATACGGCTGAAGTCGCATGATGCGCGCCGTGTCGGCGTATTTTTGAGGATTCAACAACCGTGACAGCTCTCTTTTTTTCGGGTCTTCGCGCGACAGCATGACGGCCAAAGGCACCGTGTAGTCCGCCGCCAGCGGATGGTTGCGACCTTCGAAAGTCACGGTTTCCGTGCTCAGTGGATCCTCGAAGGACAAGTAACACCGGTTCGCGCTATCGAAACGCGCCAAGGCGGTCATGCCGTAGTAAATTTTATCCATCGAGTAATCACGGTGGGCGGACTGGTTTATGGTTCGTCCCACCGCCACGACGGGAGCACCGATTCCGGTTTTTGTTTCCCTATGCTCCACATACTTGCCTTTGACATCGAATTGATCGGCCGAGGTGAAATCGTAGAGTGCGGGATTCCGCTGTGGGCGCGGGTCGAGCTTGTGGGTGAGAACGTATTCGCCTCCAGCGGGTGCGGGAACGCGCAACGGCTGATGCCAGGGGTCCAGCTTGTAGTCACTGATGGTGGTGACGATTCGACCTACGGCGAAATTGTAGTCATTGCGCGCATGGGCATCGTTAGGATTTTTCTGCAGGATCTGCGACGAGGTTTTCACTGCGTCGAGGTATTCACCCAATGCCACAAGCGGCTGGCTTTGGTCGTGTTCAAAAGCCCGGGCGATGGATTGGCCGACAGCAGTCACCGGTTTGTAATGCGGGCGGCTCAGCGTGACGGAGGAGTAGTCCGAGCAAGCGACCAATGCCAGGGTGCAAATGGATGCCAGAAGTAGGGGGATTGTACTTTTGCTTCGTTTCATCGGTTATGAATGTAATTGTATGATGTGATTTTCAAAAAGCAGCATGCTCATCCGCTTTCGCACGATGAGCATGCCTGATTGTAATGCTTCCGTTGGACTAACGAAAAGTTCAGTTTTTCGCGAACGTCAGGCCCGGATCACCGTCGGGAGCGCCGATCAGGACAAATTGCAATTGCTTGTCGTCGGGCATCGTTACTTCCGAGATCATTTGCGAATCGTCCGAACTGAGGACCAGCAGGCCCTTGTCATTGAGACCGTAAGTTCCCTTGAGATCGGTCGACTTGCCTTCGTTCATGTAAGACCAGGTATAGTTTCCATCGGCTACCATGGTGAAGGTGACCTTGCCATCCTTGCCACGATCGCTTACCCATGTTCCAACAAGTTTCTCGCTGGCAACCGTCGGTGGTTTGACAGGTGGAGCGGTGTCGGTGTCGCCGTTGTCGGGCAGGGAACTCTTGGTCAGATCGCGGAGCTGGCGGGCGATGGAATCAGCAGGCTGCAATTTCGCGGTCTTGTCGAATTGCTCATAGGCTTGCTCCATGTAATCGGAGACCAGGTAGTGGTAGCCAAGCAGGAAGTGCCCCTCGGCTCCGTCCGGTTTCGCCTTCACATAGGCTTCGAGCTTGCGCAGTTGGTCGCTGTAGGTGGTGGACGAGTTGTAGAAGTCCACCATCGTTTCCCAGCCCCAACCCGGGCCTGAGGCGAGCACAGGGTTGAGCACTCCGGCGGCATCGGCGTATTTACCCAGTGCGAAAAGCACCAGGGCGCGGTATTCGTGCAGGGTGACATCTCCCGGCGTGTGGCCGAGGGCTTCATCCACAGCGGACATCGCGGACACATAATCGCCTTTCTTGAAAGCGGCGCGCGAGCGGTCCATCGCTTCGGTCGACTTTGCTTCGGCGATCTTCGTGGTTTGTTCGTCGCCCGGAGGATTGGCGGCGGCAACAACTGACACCGGTTGGCTGTAGTTGATCGTCGACTTGGAATCATTGTATTGCACCGGTGGAGCGGGATACGGATTTTTATACGATTGATAGCCCATGTCGTAAACCATGTTGCCGAGACTCCAGACCGCGATGCCCCACATGAAGCCGCTGGCGAAATCGTTGTCGTTGTGGTAGTACCAGTGATTGTGATAGTAGCTGCTGTTCCAGCCATAACCCCAGTGGCCATGGTGCCAGTTGTGGCAGTTTCCGGCACCCCACCAGGGTCGATTGCCCCAGTAATTGGGACGATAGGAGTAGTTGACATTGTGGTGGAAATTGTTGTTGACGTTGATGTTTACATTGTTGCCGATGTTCACGTTGTTGCCCCAGACACTGTTGTTGCCGCCCCATTTGTTTTTGTCCCATCGTCCCGTATTGGCCGGCAGATTCACCGGGCGGTTGAGGCCGACGTTGTGACCACCGACGTTGACCTTGTCGATATGGACATTGTTGTAGGTGTTGCCGCCTTTGTTGATGTTGACGATGTCGTTGTTGGGACGATTCACATTCCCGAAATTAGGGCGTGTGCCGTTGTTGTAGCCGTTGTCAAAGCCTGGGCGGTTGGGGTAGGTGACCATGCCTGGCAGAGTGGCCGGACGATTTTGATTCGGCCGATTGGCCAGCGGGAGATCGTTGCCATTGCCTGGTCGGTTGATGTTCGGATATCGATCCGGAACTTGTCCAGGCAAGGTGGAAGGCCGTTCTGGCAATGGGCGATTGCCGGGAAGGGTGGTAGGCCGTTCTGGCGCAGGGCGATTGCCGGGAAGGGTGGTAGGCCGTTCTGGCGCAGGGCGATTGCCGGGAAGGGTGGTAGGCCGTTCGGGTGCAGGGCGATTGCCGGGAAGGGTGGTAGGGCTTTCGGGCGAAGGGCGATTGCCGGGAAGGGTGGTAGGCCTTTCGGGCGCAGGGCGATTGCCGGGAAGGGTGGTAGGCCGTTCGGGTGCAGGCCGGGTGCCGGGCTGGGTGGAAGGGCGTTCCGGTGCAGGCCGGGTGCCGGGCTGGGTGGAAGGGCGTTCCGGCGCAGGCCGGGTGCCGGGCTGGGTGGAAGGGCGTTCCGGTGCAGGCCGGGAACTCGGCAGAGTCGCTGGTTTCGAAGCAGGGCGGGTGGATGGTTGCGAGGAAATCTGTGTAGCAGGTTTTGGCGCGGGACGACTCGTCGGACGCTCGATTTTCGAACCGGTAGAAGGACTGCGACTGGTCGACGCGGAACGGTTTGACGAAGAGGGGCGGCTGGCCGAGGCCGAACGCCCGCCTGATCCTGATCCTCCGGAGCCGCCGAAAGAACGAGCTTCCACGGTCTGGGCAAAGCAGGAAAGTCCAAGGATTGCGGACAGGGTTGTGATGATGATTTTCATGATGTATCGGGATAATTGGAGTTGTTTATTCAGCGGCGGGTTCGGGGCTCTGGCGGACGATCCGCACATTTGTGTCGGGCTGGCTCGCGCCGTCGATCAAACGATCCTTTCCTGTCCAGTTGTAGGCATCTTTGCCTTCAAAAACCAGTGTTTGATTTGCGCTCATGGTTTCACCGTCGGCAGTCGTGCCCTCGGTGCGGATTTGCCAACCGCCTTCGATTGGCGTCCAGTCGGCCTTGGCAAAGCCGCCGGCATCGTCAAATGTCCAGCAGGAAATGGTCTTGCGGGCGGCATCCCATGCGAAGCGAATGGTTGTTTTGAGGGGCTTGGCATCGGCCTTGCTGACGAGCAACAAGCCCGTCACGGCTTGTCCGGATTCATCCCAGCCGAAGGCGAGGTCGAGGCGGGTGCCGTCTTTTTGACCGGTCCAATCGCCCTTGAGGCTTGCAGCCAGATCGGCAAGGTGTCCGGCGGGGCTGGTGACATCCTGCAGTTGTCGGGTGCTGGCAATCTGCCATGCTCCCTGCGCGTTTTTCTGCAACACGGCGGAGTAGGTTGCTGATTTCGCAGGGGCGTCCTCTCCCTCTCCCGTAAAATGCAGCGTGCCGTCCTCCATGGCCAGATTGGTGCCGACCAGCCGTACCGAGTCCACTTCGATCGCCAATGCGGGGACGTTTTCTTCGGCGAAAATTTCTTCGTAGCGAGCCTGGATTTCCTTGTGTCCGGTAGTCACTTCCTTAGCTTCAAGATCGGCCACTTCCCCTTGTTCAGTGAAGAGGGCGGCGAGGGCGGCGGCATCCTTGTTGTTGTAGGCTACGATGAAGTCGGCTGCCGTTTTTTCAAGACCTGAAATTTCAGGAGACGATTCCTCCGCCGGTTCCGCGGCTTTGGCTTCCGGCTCCGCTGCTCGTAGTGAAGGAAAAGCAAACATCGCAATCGCGATGGCCAGTTTGAGTTGTTGTTGTCGTTTCATTTGTTTGTCGGTTTCTTGTTCATGGCCGCATGTCAGTTCTCCTGCTTGTAAGGCAAGTGAAGGATGCCGCCCTGTGCCATTTGCAACCAAGAAATAGCACAGGATTTTTGCAATGCAGTAAATTTTTTTGCTCCGGCGGATCAGAATGTGTATTCAAAGCCCAGCGCCAGGCCGTGGGCGACGATGTCGTAGGTAAAGCCATCATTCGTGTAATCGGTGCCGATCGCCCGATAGCCCAAAAGAAGTGAGCTGTTTTCCGAAGTCCGGTATCCAAGGGCCGCCATCGCTTGCCATGTGAAGTCGGAGGAAACACCGAAACCGCCGATGTCGCCGACGGCGCGGAAAAAGAACCCGCCGCCGAGTTCGTTTTGGAACCGGGCGCCGATGACCGGGTCCACCCAGGTGTCGTCAAACGAGCGGCTGATGGCACCGAGAGTGAAATTCACGTCCAGGGAGTTCACGCGGACCCCGCCGAATATGCCAAGGCTCATCTTGTCGTCCTTGTAAGCCTGATAGGTTAGGAAAAAATTGCCCATGAACTGCTTCTGTTCAAACTTGAGGCTCGGGGCGATGTAGCCCGCCGGTGTCGCGAAACTATCGCTGATTTTCGCATAGTTCAGATCGGCGAGAAAGCCCCATCGGCCATGATTCACTTCGACCAGACCCATGAATGCCATGTCGAGGTTTTCGAGGATGTCGTCGAAGCCGATGTCCACCGGGGTGGTGATGCCCTTGATGCCGATGTCGCCTTCCAGTCCTTGCGCCCAGCCGTACATGGCGGCGCGGACCTGCCAGGATGTTTCCTCCGGAGCAGGAGTGATCGGTGCGACCGCAGTGCTTGTTCCCGCCAGGACGGGTGCTGCGGAGATGGCGATCAGAGCGGAAGCGAATGATGACGATTTCATGGATTGTTGTCGGTTGGTTTGTGTGTTGATTGTGGTTGATCTCAGCTATTGGGAAACAGGAATGTCATGCCCAGGCGGATGCCCCAGTCAGGTGCGCCAGTGGGCTTTTCGACGAAATAACGGAAGCCGCCGAAGATGCTTACGGGCTGACCGCCGAGCTTGATGATCTGGCTGATTCCCAGATAGAGGGGAATGGTCCACTGCTCGTTCTCCCAGTCATAGGTGGACTCGCTGTTGAATGTTAGAGTCGTGGTCGGCGCCAGAGCGTAGGATACAAATGGTTGCAGGAAGGTGGCATTGACTTCCGGACCGTCGTCATCGCCGGCGACACCCCAGATGTGGTTTGCCAAAATGCCATAGGTCCAGGCCTTGTCCTGCTTGAGCACCACGGCTGTCGGACCGATGCCGAATTGATCGGCACCAAGAAGATTGTCGGTCGCTGTGGGAAGCAGGAAAACCGGCCCGATGCCCCAGATCGGATCGCTGGATTTCGGCGAGAAGAAAAAGCTTTGCACGGTATCACCCAGACCCGTGGCATCGGCCGAGCCATTGGGTAGAATGCCGTCCTGGTCGATGAACGGCAGAATCGTTCGTGAAATGACATTCCAATCGTTGTTCAGGGAAATCGGAATGACCGGCTGGAAGTTCAAGGTAAATCGATTGCCATCGCCCGGGCCAACGCCGGATTCAAAATTCCCCTGCAGAGGCACACTGATCAAGTCGGCCACGGGATTTGACAACTTCTTGGCAAGATCGGAATCCTCCGCGCTACTTGCGGAGATCGCAGCGACTGTGGCAATGACAAGGCTTGTGTACGTTTTCATGATTTACGATGTGGCGAAGGATAGAGTTCGTTCCAGAAACCAGAACATTGCCACGCCGCCGATTGTATAGGGTGGAATAAGTTCTGTCCAGCGGGGAATCGGGACCCGGATGCGGCGGATGAGAGCGGTTGAAGCGAGAACTGTTCCGATGAACAAAAAATGTCCGGTCTCCACGCCCAGGCTGAAGAATGCCAAAGCAGTGGGAATATGGCCGATCGGCAAACCGGCTTCGCTCAAGCCGCCGGCAAAGCCGAGACCGTGCATGAGTCCGAAGCTGAATGCGACCAACCAGGGAGCGCGGGCGGTGATTCCTTCGATACCGCGCCGCTGGCGGAGAATTTCCGCGGCCACGAATACAATGCTGAGCGCGATGCAGGCTTCCACCGGCGGCGGGGGAACATGCACCCAACCGAGTGTCGCGGCAGTGAGGGTAAGACTGTGCGAAATGGTGAATGCGGTGACCGTTTTGACCAGTTTCCAGCCGCCGCGGGTGATGAGGATGAGCGCCAGCACGAACAGCAGATGATCCGCGCCCGATAGAATATGTTCGATGCCAAGAACGGTGTAAGTACAGGCGACCGCAAATGTGTTAGGCGCAACCTCGACAACAAACCCGGGTGCTGCCGGGGTGAGTCGGGTGATTTGTGTGCTGCCGTCGAGTCGTTCCAGTCGCACGAGAACATCGGTCATCGTCGCACTGAGGCCCGCAATGTGGACTGTGCCGCCTGTTAGTCCACCGGGCCGTTGCACGGTCCAGCGCTCGGCAAGTGCATTGTTGATCATCGTGCCACGCGGTTCGGTCAGGTTTTTGCAGTCCGCCGGAAACTCCACGTAGAGACCGAGTCGCATGTTGTCGCCCATTCCCGGCACTTTCCACAGGACATCGTAGGTTTCCGCTTTGATCTCCTTCAGTTCCAGATAAGCGGGGCGCAACTCATGTGCGAAGGCGGACCAGCAACTCAACAACAGCAAAAGAATTGAACACGAGAGAGCGGAGGAAGAAAAAAATCCTCCTGTTTGCCTCTGGTGAAAAATCTGTCGTGACTGTTTCATCACTTGGATTCGACGGGGTTTTTAAGTTCGGGAAGCTTGATGGTCACGTTATAACGCTTCAGCAGTTTCTGATAGAACTTCTCATTTGCCTCCAAGCGCCGGGTGTTCTCCCATTCGCGGCGCACGGCATCGCGCACGTCCGACAGCGCGGGCAGGCGACCTTCGCTGCGTTCGCTGATCATGACCAGATGAACGCCATAGCCCGACTCGACCGGGCCCTGCCATCGGCCTGTCGGAACTGCGCTCAGCTTCACGGCAAATTCCTCGCCAAACTGTTTCTTGATTTCGCCCGCAGGCACGGCGGTGAAGTCGTGCTCCAGCAAAAACGAATCGCCCAATGCCGCAATGTCGGCGTTGTTTCCCTCCTGGTTCAACTGCGCAAGCAGTAGCGCGATGTCTTGCTCGAGTTTGTCTCCGTGTTTCTGCGGGTTGAGATAGACCTGCTGGAAGGTGAATTGCTGTTCGATGCGAAAGGCTTCGGCGTGCGTTTGAAGATAAGCGTTCAGCTCGGCTTCGCTCGGCTCCGTCTGCGCGGCGATGTCGTCTGACACAAACTCCATCTTCTGCCGCAGGCGACGGCGGATCACGGTGTCGTCCTTGTCCATCCCCATCGCAATCGCCTCGCGGCAAAGCACCTCCTCGCGCAGATGGTCGCGGATCAGGCCCGTCAATTCCTGCTCCGTGGGCGGGCGCTGCCAAGTCTTCGCGAAGCCGGTGGCGAGGTGATCGATCTGCCCCTGCGTGATGACGATTTTTCCGGGTTCATCATTGCCGCCTTTCGAAATGAAACCATACGCCATGAAGATCGCGGCCCCCAGCAGGAGGAAGTGAAGGAGAGGTTCACAAAGAAGTTTTTTCATAAAATTTGAACAGGAGGCAGCAGAGGAAGCAGAGTAGCAGAAAACAGATTTCATTTCTTTCCCTCTGTTATCTCTGCTTCCTCCTGTTGAGTTTCTTTTTTCATCTGCCCGCTCCCGGCAGGATCAACCGGCTTATGCCGTCAGTGACTTTCACTTCGTTGAAGTTGATGAGTAGACCGATAGGGATCCCGAGCAGCTTCATGTAACTCAAGAGTTGCGCCTTGTGGATCGGAAGAATTTTCTCGACCGCTTTGGCCTCAACCAGAACGCAATCTTCGACGAGCAAGTCGAAGCGAAGCGGTTCCTCGCGGTTGAAGCCCTTGTATTCTATCAGCACCGTCTTCTGACTCACGCAGTTCAGGTTGCGCAGCCCGAGTTCCTTCGTGAGACACCATTCGTAGATGGATTCAATCAAGCCCGGCCCTTTGTCGCGATGCACCTCGATGGCGGCGGCGATGATCGTCCCCGTCAATCCTGAGGCCTTTTCAAACAACGGGTGCATGGAAGTTTTTTACAGGGGCTAGCGGAGGAAGCAGATGATTATAAAGTAACATTCTCCGCTATCTCTGCTGCCTCCTGTTGAATTTTCACTTCTCCGGCGAATACCAAATCGGCGAGGTGTAGGCGCGCTCCTGGATGGTCATCGTAACCTCCTTGGGCATCTTTACGCCGAATTTCTTGGCATCGTAAGCTGTCCAGCGCGGCGTCGGGATTTCAATGATCCGGCCATAGTAAAACGCACTCTGCTTTGGATCGAAGTCCGGGTCTTTCCAAACCGTGATCAACTCGGGTGAGCCGATCGTATTGGTCCACGTCGCGTTCGGCACGTCCACCGTGTTGCCCACGGGGGGCAGCTTGCCTTTCGCGTCGGGCTTGCGGTCGCCGCTCCACGCCACGTCATAGACCTGCTCATGCACTTCGCCTTTTGCGTCCACCCAGCCTTTGATGATCTGGTAGCGGTCGAGGTTCGCGCCGATGGGATCTTTCATTGCCGCGACGAGAAACGTCGGTGCTTTGCCTGCGGGTGCTTTGCTCAAGTCGCCGCCCATCGGCACACCCTTGGTGTAACCGATCTGCGCGGGCATCCGGTTGTTCGCATCCGCCGCTTCGAAATCAAAACCGCCGAAGAACCGCACCACCATGCGAGGTCCGGTGGTGGCATAAGTTTCGCGTCGCTCCATCGCGTCGAAGATGGATTCGCGCGTGTTTTCCTTCGCCCACACTGCCGCATAGCCGGAGGCGCTCGTTTCCCAAGTGCTGTAGGTGGCGAGTTTCGTCTTCACGAAAGGATGCAGGGCCCGGCTCGCGCTGGGCTCGGAAGATGAGGTCTTGCCGAAGAAGTTGTCCTCTTCCACAGCGGCGAGCGCGGTATGCGCGTCGGTCGAACCGACGAGACCGAACTTGTAAGGATTGATGCCCAGTTCCTTTTCCAGCTTGAGACCGTTTTTCAGCGCGGCGCGGGCATATTCAAACTCCAGCATCTCCGGTGTTTTGGCGACGGTCAGGTCAAGGTTGCCCTTGTCCCAGCGTTCAAAGTTGGCGAACTCGTCGTTTGGTGAAAGGGACGGATGCGTCTCGCCGTCTCCCTTGATCTGCGTGGCTTCGTAAAGGTGCTCCCATTTGGCGCTTTGCTCGGCATACTCGCGGTCGATCGGCTTGCCGGTGAACGACTCGATGATCGGGAACATGCGGCCGTTGCTCAAGTTGCCATTGTGCGCCAACGCGAGCACGTTGCCACCGGTCTTCTCTTCGTACGCGGCCATCCACTTCCATAGGTCGCGCGGGTTGTCGCTGCCGAGCGGCTTCTGCGTGGTGTAGGGTTCGGTGCGGCTGGCTTTGTCTGCGTTGTCGCGGAAGATGACATTGCGGTGCAGGTTGTTTCCGCCGGTGTTGGAGGTCCACTCAAAGCCGATGAATGCCGTGAAGCGGCCCGGGTCGTTCGCGCCCTCCGCTGCCTTGATGGTGTCGTGCCAGACCGACTGATAGATGCTCGTGCCGGGCACGGGGATGATCTCCGGTGGAATGGTTCCCGCGCCAAAGGACGTGATGATATCCACCGCCGCCTCCGCACCTTTGCCGGTCTGGATCAGCTCATACCACTTCCGGCCTTTCTCGGTTGCCATCACTTTGGGGTCTCCGCCAAAGATCATGGGAAACAGACCCATCGCATCCGAGTGATCCGCCACGACGAGGAAATCGAGCGGGCGCGAGAGCTTGACCGGCTGGCCGCTGGACGCCGTGATCTCCTCGCCCTTCGCCAAACGATATGCGTCCACCGGTGTCAACCGGCAGCCGAAAGCACCCGCATCCACCGAGGTGGAAGTGTGAGTGTGAGTATCGCCAAAGAACGGGCGGGTGGGGAAGTTGCGACCCGCATAAGGCGAGTAAGGTGTCTTGGCGGGAAACGCCTTCTCGGCGGTTTCCTTGTCGAGCGTGCCGATGTCCGTAGCGATGCCTTCTTCCGCGAAGGTCGGCAGCAGGTTTGCAGTCAGACCCAGCGCTAGGCTGAACATAAGTAGGTTATTTGGTTTCATATTTGTTGTTTTGAAAATTTGAACAGGAGCTAGCAGAGGAAGCAGAGGTTTGGAAAATGCCTTATCCGCTTCCTCTGCTTTCTCCTGTTAGATTCTTACGGCGTATACCAGATCGGCGAGGTGTAGGCGCGTTCCTGGGTTGTCATCGGGACTTCCCTCGGCATTTTGATGCCATAACGCAGAGCTTCATAGGCAGTCCAGCGAGGAGTGGGAATCTCGATGACTTTGGCGTAGTAGAAAGCTGGTTGCTTTGCGTCGAACTCGGGATCAGTCCAGGTGGTGCTCAGTTCCGGCGAACCAATGGTGTTTTTCCAAGTCGCTTTCGCCACGTCCACGGTGTTGCCGACTGACGGGACTTTCCCGTCCGCGCCGGCTTTGCGGTCGCCACTCCAGACGACATCATACACTTTTTCATGCGTTTTGCCCGCCGCATCCAGCCAACCCTTTACGATCTGGATTCGATCCAAATTGCCACTGTAAGAATCCTTCATCGCAGCGACCAGGAAAGTCGGAGCCTTTTTGCCCTCGTTCTTGCGCAGGTCGCCGCCCATCGGCACACCTTTCGCATAACCGACACCCGCGGGCAGACGCGACTCGGCGTCCTCTGCGGTGAAATCCCAGCCACCAAAGAAGCGAACAATCATGCGCGGGCCGGTCGTCGCGTATGTCTCCTTGCGCTTCATCGCATCGAAGATCGCTTCGCGTGTATTTTCAGTCGCCCAAACGCCGGCGTAACCTGCGGCTGCCTGCTGCCAGCCCTTGACGACGAGTTTGGGATCGGGCGAGTCGATGACGATGTGCTCCCAGCGGTGCGGCCCGGGTTCCACGCCGGAGTGCTTGCCGAAGAAGTTTTCCTCCTCCACTGCTGTCAATGCGGTGTGCGCGTCGGTGCTGCCGATCATGCCGAACTTGAACGGATTAACGCCGAGCTTGCGCTCCATCAGCAGGCCGGTCTTGAGGGCTTCGCGCGAATATTCTGCCTGGAACATTTCGGGTTTTTTCAATTCGGTGCCGTTGAGGTTCGCCTTGTCCCAAACTTCGTAACCGGCAAACTCGTCATTCGGAGAAAGCGACGGATGCGATTCGCTGTCGCCCTTGATCTGCGTGGTCTCGATGATCGTCTCGAATTTCGCCCGCAGTGCCGCCAGTTCTTTGGTATAAGGTTTGCCGTCGAAAGTCTCCACCGAAAACATGCGGCCGTTGCTCAGGTTGCCGTTGTGGGGGATGGCCAGCACTTCTCCACCGGTTTCCTTTTCGAATTTTTCCAAATGTCGCCACAGGTCTTCAGGATTCTGACTGTCGAATTGCGAGTAAGGCACGGTGCGATTCGCCACGCTGGCATTGCCGCGGAAGAGCACGTTTCGGTGAAGATTGTTCCCTCCCATGGTGGTGTATTCGAAACCGATGATCGCACTGAAACGTCCGGGCTCGTTGTATTTGTCCGCCAGCGCGGTGTAGGCCTGCCAGGCGTTCTTTAACGCCTTTTCGCTCTTGATCGGCGCTTCCTTGGTGGACAGCGAGGCCACGATCTCCATCGCCGTTGCGAAAACCTTGTCGTTGTCGCCGCTCTTCAGCGAGTCATACCATTTTTTACCAATGGGCGTAGCGAGAATCTCGGGATCGCCGCTGAGCAACTGCGGCATCAACCCATACATCTCCGCGTGGTCGGCGATGACCAGGAAATCGAGCGGCCGCGAGAGTTTCGCACGCAGACCATAAGTGGTCGCGATTTCCTCGCCGCGGGCAAAACGAAAGGCATCCTCCTGCCCGACCCTGCACATTGTTCCGGCATCCACCGAGATCGCGGTGTGCAGGTGAGTGTCACCCCACAGCACGCGGGTTGGATAATTTCTACCGGCATAGGGCGAAAACTGCGCCTGGCTCAGGTGGGCGACATCCTCCTTGGTGATCGCTTCATGATTGTCAGTATCGGCCGCAAAGACAACGTTGGTCAACGCTGCGGCGGCGTATAGTAGCACTGTGCGAGTTTTGTGAATTTTCATTTGTGTTTTTTGTTTGGATGGTTTCCGCAGCTTTCGCTGACATGCAATGATTCTCGGCGAGTTCGTATGAGTCGTAGCGGAAATAATAGAATCCAGCAATCTTTTTTCCGCGAGAACTAAGAGCTTGTCGTGAAGAAAATGATTAATCCTTCGATAGGGAAGTCAGAAACATCGACCTCGACAGGGCGGTCAAGCGGGTTGTTATTCTGATTGAGGAGGATTCGCAAATCCGCTTTTCAGGTCGATCAACGGCTGCTGGCTGATGATAACCATTCCCTTGCTCGGGCGGTCGAAATCGGAGATCAGCGTGATGACCACGGCGATGAGCAGTGGCAGCATGATGTTCGAAAGTCCGGTGCGCGCGCCGCAGGCACCGGCGCTGTAACCGCAGGCATAACAGCTCGCGCCAGCGACCACCAAGACCAGCAACCAAACCGCAGTCGGCACTTTGGCGCGCAACGCGTTCAGGCGTGTGGCATCGAGATCGATCATCTCATTCAGCGCATTGATGAAGGTCGCGGTGATCGCTGTCGGCGCCTTGCCTGCCGCTGCCACGGCGTGACCCCAGAGAGCGCGATGAACCCCGGCTGCCGCAGCCTCGGCGGATGCGATCTTCGCGTGGTCGTTGCCGGCATTGTGAAAATCCAGGCGCAGATCGACATAGCGGCGGAGCAGATCACTCACTTCCTTGCGATGGGGTTCGGGCAGGAACGAGGCGCGCAGGTAAGTGGTGCCGATCGCGTTCGCCTCCTGCAGAACAAGGTCGCGGCGGTTTTCGTAACGGCTCACCGCCATCGAAAAAGTGAAGCCGAGAAGCAGGCCGAGCATCCCGAGCACGGCACCGTGCACTCCGCTGATTTGCGCTTTGCGTTTTTCATCCCGGGCGAGGAACAGCTTCATGCCCCTGCGGAACCCCGCTTCGGCAAGCGCCAGCAGCAGCAGTGCGACGATCATCAGGACCAGCCATTGGTTTTGAAAAATGAAGGCGATGAATTTTTCCATGTTGACGATGCTCTACGAATCAATTTTTTTCCCGGCTGTGGGATTGCCTGAAAAATCAGCGGGCAAACTGCCGATCAGCTCGTTAGCGCCCAAACCATAGCGTTTCAGGCATTTCAAGACGGAGCTTGGCGGAACATCCAGCACTTTGTAGCGGTCTGCGCTCATGAAATAGTCGGAGCCCGATTGCGGATTGGGGCTGCCGGGCACGTAAATCGCCGCATGGCCGTTGTCCATGGCTTCGATCAGTATGGCGAATTGCCAGGCGTCTTCGATCCGCGCGAGCACGATCAGATACTTTTGCTCCTCTTCCGTCGCCAGCAGGTTGCGGCTCATGCCCTTGACAAACTCATAGCCGGGAAGATGGCAGAGAACCGCCGACTCCAGCCAGCTCACCGCCTTTTGGGCCAATGCAACCCGCGCCATGACTCCCGCCAGAAAACAAAACAGCACGAGCAAGAAAACAGCCAGCAGTTTTGGTGTTTCCAGACCGAACAAGGACTTCACGGGCAGGTGCTCCGCCAGAGGTCCGACAACCTTGTGGGCGATTCCCACGGCCTTGCCGATAAGCACCGCAATCAGGATGAGCGGCAGGAGAAACAAGATGCCGCCAGCGAGAGTCGTGCGGAAAAAGCGGAGCAGGGATTTCATGATGCTGAATTTTTGATGTCTAGTTTTTTTCCAGCCGATGGTTCATCTTCTAATCGTCTTTTATTCTGACGATAGTCCAGCTTTTCGCGGCGGCTTCGTCAAGGCCTTTGTCGGATTTGTCGTTGTGAGATTTGCGGATGGGAAAATTTCGTTCTACTCACTTGTTAGATGATGAAGAGGCGGGAGTGTCCGTCAGAGTTCCTGGGCTGGGTCATGCGCCGTTCATGTCGATGGCATTGATCCCTTTTAGCCCGAACAGGGGTGCGGCAGCGAGAAAGTGGCGGTCGTTCGAATAGACTTCCTTGAAGCCGTGTTCGGCGGCGCAGGCGAGGTGGAGGGCATCGGCAGCGCGAAGGAAGCTGGTGGCAGGCGCGTTGGCGAGCATGAGGTCGAGGCGCGCAAGAGTTGATGTGGAAACGGGGAGCCAGTGGAAGGCGGAGGCGGTCTCGTCGCTGTAAAACTGGGCGCGCTGAGCGTGGTAGCCTTCATGATCCAGACGACCTTCGCGGAAGGCACGGTGAAACGTGCAGAGTAGCTCTGCCTGCGCGTGCCACGAAGTCGAGATGGGCTGTGCTTTCGCCAGTTCGCGGACGGCATCGGCTCCCGGTTCGTCCAAATAGAGACGGACGAGGTAGGAGGTGTCGAAAAAAATCATAGCGGACGATCCTCCCGATCCTCGGAGATGAGTGCGGTGATGTCGCGGTCGCCGGGTTTGGGTTTGAAGGCTCCCGCTTCCTGAAGTCGTGCAAATTCAGGCAGTAGCTTGCGATTCGCCCAAGGTGAGATGGGTGTTGACGCCTGTTCTGTCATGAGAGCCAGTTCACGCTCCAGGGACATCAGGACAACCTGTTTGAGCGTCTGGCCGCGTTCGATGGCGCGAATTTTGGCTCTTTTGTAGAGCGATTCGGGAATGTCTATGGTCGTTTTCATGCGATTACAATACAGGGAAACATATTCCCGTCAATCCGTTTTTCCGTCTTTATTCACAATTCATGAGTAGCTTTCGAGGGCGAGCCTCATTTCAGCTTGTCACGACGAATGCTCTAATTCTTTTCGGGCGGGAAGATGCTCTTCCAATCGCCCTTCATGCTGACGACACTCCAATTTTTCGCGGCGGCATCATCGAGGCCTTTGTCGGATTTGTCGTTGTGAGATTTGCGGATGGGAAAATTTCGTTCCACTCACTTGTTAGATGATGAAGAGGCGGGAGTATCCGTCAGAGTTCTCGGGCTGGGCATGCGCCGTTCATATCGATGGCATTGATCCCTTTTAGCCCGAACAGGGGTGCGGCAGCGAGAAAGTGGCGGTCGTTCGAATAGACTTCCTTGAAGCCGTGTTCGGCGGCGCAGGCGAGGCGGAGCCCCCAGCTCGGGCGATGGTGGCAGTGAAGGCCGGTGTGACCGTTACGAGGTATTGATTGATTGTGGTTTACACGCTGTGGCGAGTGAGAGTTTTGGTTTAATGCGAGCGATAGATGGTCTTCCCTTCCTTGATCGTCTCCAGGACCTTGATGTCCCTGATTGTCATTGGCGGAACATGGAGCGGGTCTTTATCGAGGATCACGAGATCGGCCAGCTTGCCGATTTCAAGCGAGCCCTTTTTCTTCTCTTCAAAATACTGGTAGGCTGCATTGATGGTTACCGCTTTCAGCGCATCGAGGGCGGAAATGCGCTCGTCCGGGCCGACCACTACGCCGGTTCGGCTTACCCGGTTCACTGCAGCCCACATGGCATCCAAGTGGTTCGGGGGAACGATGGAAGCGTCGGTATGGTTGGTAAAGCGGAGCCCCTTTTTCAATGCGTAGGCGCAGGGGCTCATGCCGAAAGCTCGATTCCGGCCCACGGTTTCGTTGATGTGCCAGTCGCCCCAATAAAAAGTGTGTGCGGCGAAGAAGCTCGGGATGATGCCAAGTTCGGCCATGGCATCCACTTGGTCGTGGCGGATCATTTGCGCGTGGATCATTACCGGGCGCAGATCCTTCCTGCCGTGCTTTGATTGCGCCTTTCGCACCGCGAGGATCATCATGTCGGCAGCGGCATCGCCGTTGCAATGGACAATCAGTTGCAGGTCGTGCTGATAGGCCGCGTCGAACCATTGATTCAGCTCTTCCTGCGTCACAGTCGGGTAGCCGCGGTAGTCCTCTTTCTGGCCCTCCGGTGCATGCACATACGGTTCCGTGAGGAACGCGGTCTTGCCTTGGGGAGATCCGTCGGCAGTGATCTTGATTCCTGCGAATTTCAGGTGGTTTTGGTAGATGCCCACCTGCGTTTTGGTCGCGTCTTTGATCACGGGTTCGACGGCGACGGGGCCTTCCCCGTTCATGTTTTCGCACGCGTGAAGGGGGGGATGATATTCGATGTCCAATTTGCGCTGGCCGCTGAGAACATCATTAAAAACGTCCCATCTCGGGTAGGAGACGACATCAATGATGAGACGCTTTTGCCTGGCGGCCTCTTTCAGCAGGGCGATATCGTTCGGCATCGAGATTCCGTCCTGTGCCGTTGTCACCCCCAGGCTGGCGTAGTAGGCTTGGATCTCGTCAAAATTCTTCAACTGCTGATCCAAAGCGTGGGGCTTGATCAACAGAAGAAACGGCATGGCCGCCAGTTCCTCGCAGACCCCGTTAGGCTCGCCTTTTGCATCGCGTCGAATGACTCCACCCTTGGGGTCCGGCGTGGCCTTGTTGTAGCCGACCAATTTCAGCGCAGCGGTGTTGGCGCTGATCAAGTGACCTGAAGCATGAACAATCAACACCGGATGCTCGCTGCTCACCTGATCCAATTCTTCCCGAATGGGGTGGCGGCGCTCTTTGAGAAGGGAGTCGTCGTAGCCGGTGCCGATGACCAGCGTGCCCGGGTTCAACTTCTTGGCCGTGACATACGTCTTCAGTTTGGCAATGATATCTGCGATTTCTTCGACATCCCCAACTGGTGGCGGGTTCAAAACCGGCAAGCCCCAGGCGAATTCATAGGCGGCGATATGCGAGTGCGGATCAATGAAACCAGGAATGAGCGTTTTTCCGCCAAGATCGATCACTGTGGTCGCATCCCCCTTTTTTTGCAACAAATCCGCTTTCGAGCCAACTGCGAGAATCCTGCCGTCTTTTACCGCCAGTGCCTCGGCGGTGTTGGCGGCATCGTTAACGGTAATGATGGTCCCGCCGTGATAGATCGTGTCGGCGTTTTGCGCGCAGGCGCTGCCAACCGCAATGAGCACAACCCCGGCAGCAAGCATGCTGATGGTGGCAGAGGCCGGAGCGATGATGGCACGGAGCGCGTCAAGGCATGATGATTTGGTTTTCATGGAGTTGTCTTCCGGTTCCTATCGGGTAGGCTCGATATCGCCAGGTTTCCAAGTCCGGTCGATGGCCGCTTCGGTCGGGCCGTAGAGGCGGATGATGGCGAAGTAGCCTCTGCCCGGGACGGTCGCGAGCCAGTTGCATTCCTTGCCTTCGGGAGCTTTCGGTCCGAGGAAAAGCGCGGTGCTGCCATCGGGATTCTGCGCGGGTTTGTCGCGGGAACCGAGCGAGGGAAACGGTTGGCCGTTGGCGAGGCCGGAGGCGTTTTCAGCTTCGTACAGCGTGACGGACCAGAAGTTCGCTGCGGGGATGTTGGCAGGCAGGCTGAGCTTGTAGTTGCTGCCACCGGAGAGGGGCTTGCCTTCGCTATCGGTGAAGCTGATCATGTAAGCGGCACCCTTGCCCGGAATTTTCGACAACATGCCGGGACTCACGGAATAGTAGTTCGTGAAAAACCAGATCCGCGCATCGAGGTCGAGGTAGGCGCCGGCGGTGTTTTTCCAGGACAGATCGAGATTCTTGAGCGGTCCGGGAGGGGCGATGTTGTCCAAGGGGTTGATCCACTGGCGGTCCGGATAGAGTTTCAGGGAACCGCCGGCATTGGCGGTCTGGAAGCCGATGACGCGGCTCATTTTGTAGGCGGTTTTCGCGGCGCGGTCGAAAATGACGCGGGTCTTTTCCTCCGGTTGGAAGGGTTGCCCTTTGATGATGCCGATGGAGGCTAACAATCCTATCGAATCGGACTCGGCCAGATGGGAGCCCTCGCTATCGACGAGCTTCTTGAGGTCATCGAAGACACTGCCATCGCTCACGGGAAGCAAGTTGGCCGGGACGCCCGAGGCATCGGGGAACACCATCGGCTTGGTATCGCCGTTGAGAGGGTGGATTTTCACCTTCTCCACATGTGCCACAGCGGGGGCGAGGTTCTTCGGGTCCTCATAAAAGCCGCGCAGGAAAACGAAGACGTTGTTGGTGCCGGAGCGATAAACAAAACAGCCCTCGGGTATCGGACCGTCGTAGCCGGGTGGGAGGATGAGGAACTTGCCGCCTTTTCCGGCATCGGGCCCGGGCAGGCCGACATCGCCCGCAAATTTGCCGCCATCAACCGGGATCGGACGCTGCCAGAAATCCAGCAGGATTCCCTGCAGTCCGGGAGGCGCATCGAGCACCATCGGGCCGTCTTTGCCAAGGTCCAGGTAGCTCATGGCGTAGAGCACATCGGAGTTCGGAGTTGTCACGAGCGTTTTGGCATCGAGGCGTTTTTTCCAGATGGGCAGAATGTTGTAACCCGCACCGAAGACTTTCTCGGAGCCGTTCTTCATGCCGAGCGTGTTGATGAGCGGCAGGGCCCAGAGGTAGGTCTGGGTGGCCCGTTGGAACAGCAGTTCGTCGCGCAGCAATGCGGCGGAGTCCGCAGTGGGGCGGTTTTCTTCAAAAGGCGTATTGGCCAGCGCATCGAAGCGTGACGTTTGCGCCTGCGCGTTTGCGGCCGTTGCCGCGCAAATCAGCGCGGCGGCAAGGACATTGCTCAAGTGTATGGTTTTCATTAACTTCTCCTTAATTTTGTTGATCGGTTTGCTCACTTCACCTTTTCGATTTGTGGCGGCATCCAAGTGCCGTCGATGATCGACTTCTCCGCCCAGTACGCGCGGATGTAGAGCGAGAACATGCCTTCCGGCGACGGCACCCAGTTGGTCTCCTTGTCCTTGCCGGGCGAAGTTGCGCCGAAGTAGATAGTCAGCGAACCGTCCGGGTTGTACTTCATGAACGATTTGCTCTTCGTGCCCAGGGAATAGCGCTTCAGCGGGTTCGGGTGGAACAGGTGCTTGTCGTTGTAGACCGTAAGCGACCAGAAACCCTTCACCGGCGGCTCCTGGCCCTTTGCGAACGTCACGGTGTAGTTGTACTTGCCTTCCAGCTGGCTACCATCGCTGTCGAGGTCACGGTAGATGTATTTCGTCTCTGAGGGCCGGTTGTCATACATGTTGGATTTCGCGGTCGCCGTGCGATTGAGGTAATCGGTTCCCCACTGCGCGTTGTTGACCGGCGAATTCCAACCATTACCCGCCGGCACGCCGTTGTGATCCCAACGGAAGAACGGGTTGATGATGTCCTTGTCCGCCTCGATGAAAGCGTCGATCAGCGCCTGTTTGACGGCAGGATCTTTCTCGGCCGCTTGCCAAACGGATGAAATCCACGCGTACAAGGCTTCCTCACCCGGGAACGGCGGCACTTCCTTCATGGCGACAGGGAGGTGCTCGTAGAACTTTTCCGGCTGCACCCACTTCGTCTCGCCGACGACAGTTGGCGGAGTCGGCCAGGTCGGCAGCTTGCTCCAGTCGATGATCTTCATCTTGCCGTCAAATTGACTGAGCGGGTAGAACGCCACTTGGTTGATGAGAGGCTGGACCGCCTCCGTGTCCGCCGCGCTGTCCAGCTTGAAAACGCGCGGGATGGAGAATGCGAGTTCGGTGGATGACCGAACGACCGCTGTGATCCCGGCCGGGGCGTCGCCCTTCCAGTTGGGGCCAACCATCATGTAAAACCCGGGCTTCGTACCGTAGGGCTTGCCGATTTCGGCAAACTGATCGGTACGAGCATCGTAGAGCGCGTATATCCAGAACCGGTCGCCGAAATCGGGGACCTGAAACACCACCGGCTCCCTATCGAGCGCATAATAACCGGCCCCATAAACGACGTCCTGGTTGGGGCAGGTCACGAACGTTTGTGCCGGATCGACGTAGTCCGTCAGCATGGCCGCTGAATTCACCGGCGCCATCGGCACTACGCCGCCGTTGAGACCAGGGGCGTTACCGTTCTGACCCGATAAGAAGGCGAATCCCGCACGACGGTTGTGCGAGTTGACCATCGCGTAGCCCCAAACGTAGGCCATCTGACCGACCGCATGAACGTATGCTTTGCTCATTTTGGTGCCCGGAGGCGGCATCGGCACGTCGGCGGCAGTTTTGGGCAGCGGCACTTGCTGCGCTTGCGTTGACGTGAGTGCCAGCGCGCCAACGAGCGCTGCGGCGAATAGTTTTTTCCTTATCATAATGGTGTTGTCTGTTTGGGTGTTATCGGGAGAGTTCAATATCGGGCAGCACCCGGGTGCGGTCGAAGAAGGGCTGCGTGGGTCGTTCGCAAAAAGCCGAGTAGTGATTTCATATATCTGGATGGAAGAAGCTCAATTGTTTGCAGTAGGGTAGACGCTCTTGCCATCGCCGTTCGTGTTGATGGCAGCCCGGCCTTTCGCAGGCGCATCGACCGGGTAGCTGCCATCCCGATCAAGTATTCCAAGGCGGGTATCATTTTGCATGGTTTCATCGTGATGTTCTTCCAACTAAAATTTCCAAGTAATGCCCGACATGTATACCATACCATCAAAGAGTTCATCTCCGCCGGTGCCAAGATAGACGGTCCGTCGATAGTCGATCTCAAAGCTCAATTGCAAACGCGAGCTGAAGTCCGAAACGAGCGTGCCGTAAATGGTCTCGTTGCGCAACATCAAACCGCTGCCAATATCGTCTCTGTCGGCTACGTCAATGCCATAGCCCAGATGCAGGTGCAGGTCGTCACGCAGGTAAGCATAGAGTTCTCCCCAGCCTCCGGAGGCCCTGATCGAGGTGCCGGTGATCTTGTTGTAGCTCTGTCCGATCCCTCCAAGATATTCACCGATCCCTTGCCCGCCGAAAAACTCACCGCTGAATCCGATCCTGTCCGTGAGGGCTACATGCAGATCCGTGCCCAGCGCCCAGCTTTTTATGCTGGTTTGACGGAGGTTGCCATTCTCGACACCCTCCAAGGTCCGCATGCCTCCGAACATTCCGGAAACGCCGATTTCTATCGGCCTCGCGGTGCGATGGCCCGCCATTTCCCTTGTTTTGCCGATGCCAAAGTTCAGTCGTCCCTCGATATTCGGATGGCCATCGTCCTCAAGCACCGAACTGTTGTCAACGATCCTGGTAGAGATCGGGTCGCTTAGCGCAAGCTGGAGAGTTGCTTGCCAGTCATCGCTCGGACGAATAAAGTGCTCCATACGAATTTGATTTCTAAAGGCCCCGATGTTGCCAGAGTCACCCAGCAGGGTGTTGGGAATCGTTTTCGGGTCCCGTGGATTGATCAAGTCATACTGCAAACCGGCGGCAAAACGCCAGTCCTCGTTTTTGATTTCCCCATAAGCAACATAGGGCCCGAAACCGTAGCCCTCGGCAGTCAGACTGTTTTGAAAGCCGAAAACGGCCAGGGCGCCAACCTGCCAATCGCCGATGTCCGGCCCAGTGAAGGCGAAGTTGAGCCGTGATTGGCGTCCATTGAAATCGCTGGTTCCCTCGGAGGACAAAGGCAGAAGATACAGGGGAGAGCCGGGCACAAAGGGACGGCGTGTGCTGTACATGCTCATGAAGTTGAAATCGCCTGTAATGGTCAGATGGGAATCTCCGTTAAGCAAGGAAACGTTGATGCCGCGTTCTTCGGCTTTTTTCGCACTGTCCACTTCGATTACGTCCTTGTCTTGTTGCGCGATCTTGGCAGGCAATGCCGGGGCTTGCTCCATGATTTGCTCCGGCGGATCCAGGGGCTTGGGTTCCGCGGGGAGGCTTCTTTTGAGTTGCTCCACCTCCTCTGACAAGCGCTTGTTTTGGGCCACCTGTTCCAACAGAAGCTTGCGCATCGCGACGAGTTCCTTTTCCATGTCACCGAGCCGGTCAGGATCGTCGCCGTAGGCATTCGCGAAACCAATGCCGAACAACAGGCAATATCTGAAAGTTGGAGTCAATGACATGACGAAAGGATATGCCAACAGATGTTAGACGAAGCCCGTTATTGTTTTTCGCCTTGGCTTGATGCTGCTGCAGCGGCAAGTCGCGACAGCGCATCCAGGTCCGCCTGGCTTGTCGGTCGGGATTTCGGCGCCGACGACGAATGGACATGGCAATCGCAATTGGTTGCGGAACGCGCCGCGTCAGGGCTCTCGGCTGCCGATGCTGTGGACGGTGATTTTTGAAAAATGGTCCGGCCTTCCTTGATGGTTTCCACCACGGAGATGTTCTTGATTTCCGTAGATTCGACCTTCAGGGGGTTTTTGTCCAAAATCACGAGGTCGGCGAGCTTTCCCGCTTCAAGCGTCCCCTTGGTTTTTTCCTCTTTGATCTGGTATGCCGCCATGGCCGTGACGGCACGCAGCGCGACATAGGCAGAAACGCGTTCATCAGGCCCAAGGACCACACCACTCGGTGCGATGCGATTCACGCCCGCGTCGACGAGTTCAAGGATGGAGGGAACGGGTGAGACCGGTGCATCGTGCGAGAATGTGAACGGCATTCCTAGCTTGGAGAATGAGTTGGCAGCGTTTGCTCTTGCGGCGCGCTCCGGCCCCCAAAGGCGGGCCACCGAGTCGCCCTGCCGGCTCAATGAGGAGGTGAGGAAACTCGGAATGGCCCCTACGGCCTTGATTCTCGCCAACTGGTCCTCGCGAATATTCGCGCCGTGGATGAAGACGGGGCGATGGTCGCGCATTCCGTATTTCTTCACAGCTTTTTCAATCGCCCGGAGAGCTTGGTCTGCGGCAGCGTCTCCGAGGATGTGCATGTTGATTTGCAGATTGGTCGTCCAGTATTTGTCGAAAGCAGCATCCAGAACTGCATCCGGAATTTGCTGGTAACCCAGAAACTCACCTTCTTTCCCCGGTGGGTTGACCGCAAAGGGCTTCGTCATCCAGCAGGAATCCGGGCTGCCATCAAGCCAGAATTTGATGCCGCCGAGGCGCACCCGGTTGATGTAGCGTTTGTCAAGATCCGGGCGCTCCGCAAGCAGCTTGAGTGAAGTTCCCTCGGGATGTTTGTTGTACTCGGAGGCGATTGAATAGGCGGCATTGATGGTTTCGTCGGTGGCCGTGTCCTTGGCGGCAATATAGAGATCAATGGGCAGCAGATTCTTATCGATCGCATTGCGCACGAGAGCAATGTCGTCGGCCCCCAGGCCCAGTCCGGCCTCCTGCGCCGTGGTCTGACCATGCCTGGCCCAAAGAGCCGCCGCACCGGTGACGACTTTGTCAGCCAGTTCACCGGTAAACGCCGGACGCTGTATGCGCACCGCGTTCAGCGCCGTTTCTTCCATCGGTCCCAGGAGCGACTTTCCATCCGCCTTGCGGGAGAAATTTCCCCCGACGGGATCGGGTGTTTCCGCCGAAATTCCGGTTGCTTTGAATAAAGCCGAGTTGCCGGAGGCCAAATGCCCTGAACCGTCCACGATCATGACAGGCCGGTCAGCCGAAACCGTATCCAACTCCTCGATGGTTGGTGTCCTGCCCTCCTTCAACTCCCGCGCTTTGTAGCCCATGCCGACGATCCATTGTCCTTCGGGAACATTGGGGGTGTGCGCCTTCATCCTTGCCAGCAGATCACCGATGTCAGGCGTGCCAAAAAGATTGGCATCCATCAGATTCTTGCCGAACAATATCATGTGGCCATGGCTGTCGATAAAACCAGGCAACAGGGTCTTTCCACCCAAATCAACAACTTTGGTCGATTCGCCTTTGGCCAGCAGCACTCCATCCTTGGTGCCCAGTGCGAGGATTTTTCCGTCTTTGACCGCGAGTGCCTCGACATAAGACGGTTCATTACCAGCCATTGTTAGAATGTCGCCACCCAAATAAATGGAGTCAGCGACACCGGGGGTAGTGGAAGTGCTGCGGTTGAAAATCCAAACTAATGAGAGAACGGCAAGTCCGGTGATGCTGTATTTCAGTATTTTGGTGTGGGTCATTTTCATTTGGAGTGTGCGTTCACTTAAGCAAGACAGACGCTTTAAGTCAAGGGGTTTCACCCTGAAAATGAGTAAGGGTCACCCCTAGGGAGGTTGCCCAAAGGGCGCTCACCATGGCCGCTCCTGTTGGACGTAGGCAGGTTCGGGGCGGGCGTCGTCGTAGTAGCGGTGGAAGACCGGGCAGGCGGAGCCGGACATCGGCGGCACCAGCCACGACCAATCGCCGGGCACCTTACGACCGCATTTTTCCTCTTTTGCCACATGCTGCATGAACTGGACAGAGGCAGTGTGATGATCCACCATATCCACCCCGGCCTCGCGGAAGGAGTGCAGCACTGCCGTATTGATTTCGACCAGTGCACGGTCCTTCCACAGCGTGCTGCGCTTGGACCGATCAATTCCCATGCGCTGAGCGATGATGGGAAGCAGGTTGTAACGGCCCTCATCGCCGAAGTTGCGCGAGCCGATCTCGGTGCCCATGTAGTAACCGTTGAAAGGAGCGGCGGTGAAACGGTGACCACCTCCCACCAGCGCCCGATCGGAGATGGCGGGCACCGCATGCCATTTCAGCCCCAAATCGGCAACCCAGGAAAACTCGGGGTGGGATATCGGCACTTCCAGCACCGCGTGCCGGGGCAGCTCAAACCAGCGCGGCGGGTGGCCGGGGAAATCCACCACCAGTGGCAACAGGTCGAAGGCGGAGCGGTCACGCGGTGGCTGCCAGCCCATCTCCATCACCCGCTCGGTAAATGCGACCTGATCGGGATCTCCGAGGACGCTGCCGTCTGCTGCGCGGTAGCCAGCGTAGCGGATGAGCTGGGAATTCCAAATGCGGATACCCTTTTCTTCGGGATCTGCCTCCGCGAAGACAGTCACCACAGTCCTGATGCGCCCGCCGTTGGTTGCATAGTCAAGATGCATGACACACGCCTCGAAAACTTCTTCGGGGCTGCGGGCGGTGCGCGCATCGAAAAGATGAAGGCCTTCCCAGAACAAGCGGCCGATGCAGCGCGCGTTGTTCCGCCAGGCCAGTCGGGCCATATACTCGAGTGCACCCGACGACAAAGCACCCACCCCATCCCCGAGGTTTGGCGTGTCAATAGTGGCGGGCGCCAAGTCCGGACGAATCAGAGGTGAATGGGAGGCTGGTGACATGGTCATCTATTAAGGTTGTACACCACGCTGTGGCGTAAGTATTGCGCGTTGGTCCGCTGACTGGCGGTGACGACACGGAGCGTGGCGACGAAGTGGATCCGTCAGTCCGGACCAACGCTGCGGCCATGATACCCAACTCCTGGTGGCCATGACCACAGGCCTCTTCACGCTTACACAAATTCCCGGCAATGGCCGCGCCTGAGCCTGGCAACTGCGCGCCATGGACGAGCCAAGGTGCGAAAGATTGATTGAATCATCAACAGACAGAGAATCTCGCAGTGCGTGCATCATTTACTAATCGCGTAGTTCTGGATCGGGGTATCAGTCTTGAATATAAAAACATGTCACCCTCGCAGTCGTGCGCCGAAAGACACAACATAAAGAGGAACGCTGGTGTTACGTGAGAGTTGAAGCCGCCAAGCAGGTGTTGTTCCGCCCCCCCCCCGAGGTCCTCCTATGGAATTCAACCCTACTTGGCGGCTTCAACCCTCCAAAACTGTACCCATGCATCATCTTGATAACGGGGAGCCTGATTCCACACTTGCGACAACGCCATTGGAGTA